>Ga0065711_1027791_pt1 | contig 45988 bp, 32 predicted proteins | sample Hoacrofraction12_FD_59098 | JGI IMG/M metagenome (GOLD analysis project Ga0065711, IMG submission 59098) | Hoatzin crop microbial communities from Cojedes, Venezuela - Epithelial fraction 12 v2 (version 2) | ecosystem: Host-associated > Birds > Digestive system > Esophagus > Crop | place... | reverse complement strand
AGAAAAAAAAGTGTTGCTTTCATCAGCAAACATTTCTCCTTGTGACCCATTTCTGAACAGCCATGAATAGCCCCCCTGTTTGGTACAGTCGTCTGTGTATGCGTGGGGGAAGGGAAAGAGCTTTTCTTTTCTTTCCCTATTTTTTTTTTTTTTGTTGTTCTCTTCTCCTTTTTCGCTGTTTGCTCAGCGAGTGTTGGGTTGCAAAGAAACACGGCCGGGGTTAGATTTTTTGCACTGAACTCTCTCTTACGCGGCAGTGCCAAAACACGACTTCATATGAAAGTGCATAGATTTGGAGGAAGAAAATGAATTCCAGCTGCTCTGGGTGCTCCAGACACTGTGTCAGACTCTGGAGGGCAGCCAGCTCACAGACCATAAACTCCAGCTTAGGAGAGGAGGTTTGGGCTTGGATTATTTCTTTTTTCTTACCCTTTGTGAAGAGGTTTTGTTTCTGTTTTGTAGTTTGGGGCATGTCAAATTTAAGACGTTTTGCTAACCTGGAAGTATTTAAATTAAAGTAATTTACAAATGGAAGGGTATGTCATCCTTAAGGGGGGGAGGAAGGGAGAGAGGAAGTAAAACCTGAACTGAATTTGTTATCTGGGTGTTGAATTTCTCCCTCATAAATGTGTGTAAAGTGGTGCGATCTAAATCCCTCTTTATTATTCCTTAACCTTTCCCTGCAAAGCCACTCTTGGGTAGATGAATTGTTTTGCTTTTCCCAGGCTCATCTTGCGCACACACACACACAAAAAGAATCTGTTTATGGGCTTTGGCTCAAAGTTTCTTCATTTCTTCTTCTCCTCCATTTGCTGAGAGTTGGTGACTTGAAAGGAAGAGGTGTTTTGAAAATGACTCAAGTGGGATGTGTCTCTTCATAAGCTTACTGTATCTAAAAATTCTCCCTGAAAACAGTGGCGACTAAAAGTCTTTATGCCTTATGAAAAGGCAAGGCAAAAAAACCTGCAGCCATTCAAGCTGCCATCTGTGACACCAGAAATACAGTTGTGCACATCCTGGAGGGGCCGCATTTTCTCTCACACCTTCGCTGAAGCTAAGAACTGCGGTGGCAATTTTTTCTTTAGTTTAATGCATTGGCATCTGCTGGACTGAAGCCTTCAGCTCCATTCACAAGGTGACCAAACCCCTTTAAAAGTAACAACTTGCTTTTCATCAGCTTGAATCCTATTCAAATATGCTCTATGGGCACAAGTTAAAATATTGGCAGAGTATGAATGCCTGAGATTTATGTGTCTGAGTGCAGAAAATCCTGGTCTTGGATATTGAAGATCTGCTCAAGATGGTGGATCATCACAGACTTAAGTTGTTTGTGTTTGTCTTTGCAATCTGTTTGCCGTTGAATATCGTTTCTTGACTCTTTGCCAGGCCACCTTGTGAAATGGGAGTTGGCTGCTGATTTTTCAGGTGAGTGAGGCTAATGAAAACATTTCCTGATCTGTCCAGACTCCGTCACAGCCAGAAGATGGCAACTGTCTGTGGCTGGCTCAGCAAGCTGCTTAGCGTAACGCTGGCCCCACTACCTCCGTCCTCTTTTGTGTGATGGCAGATGCTGGGGCTGGATTAAGGAGGGGGATATTGGGAAGAAATATCTTCTCATGGACTTTTGCATTGGATGTGGGCCATACGCTTCAGTAAAGTTGCAACACCCTGTGTCAACTGAGATCTGGCTCCAGGCCATCGCAGCGTTTCTCCTGCGGTAGTGTTTCCTTGTTGCTTGAACTCTGGTGACCGAAACCATGCGGGTCAAATCCTGGCTCTTGAGACTTGCTACTGTCTTTTGGGGGTGAAGAGCTCCTTGTAGCATCTCATTTGTTCTGCCTTGAAAACCTCTGGTAAGTCAGGAGGCATCTGATAATGTGCAACCAACCCAATTTGCTGTAACCCCCATTACCACTTTCCTGCCAGAATCTCTGTCTAGTGTGACTACTGGCTTAATTTTTTTTAATTATACACAACTGATGCTATGGGATCCCCCACACAAGAAGATGATGGCATTTCCAGGGAGCCCTGCTAATACTCCCTAGAACTTTTCTACTTAAAAATAACCCAATTTCTGCTGAAACCCCTCATCCTTATTATTTTTATCTAAACCCTTGGGAATAGTTGCCTGAAAACAGCATGTGTGTATCTTGAGTCACATCTGCTCGATACTCAGCACCGCGTGTGAGAAATTATCTGCTGTTTCTGAAGTATCTTAATTGTTTCTTCAGCTTCTTTAGCAACTAACAGCTATTGCAGAATAATGGGGGGAGGAGGGCAAAGGAGCAGATTAACAACTGAATATGGGTAGTGGAAAACAGGGAAAGCATGCCCATTTTCTTCTATGTTCATCAACTTGTTTATAGCAAGGAGTGTTTTCCAACAGGGATCGCATCTCCAACAAGTCTAGGGTGCTCAAAATACAAAGCCTATTGCCATCTAACTCACCCTTTCATATTCAGGGCTGTTAGCAAACCGAGAGCACCTTCCCTCCTATACGCAGCACCTACAGACCTGGCTCGTGAGACACCAATTGCTGGTACTTGCTCTGCAGAAAGCGCCAGCCGTGCTGGTGGGTGGCTGACTTTTTTCTATGGAGCTTCCGATGGAAAGGGACCCTGGCTGTGGTCATGGACAGTCTGGAGCTGGATCCTGTAAGGGTGCGCCTGGGGCTCATTTTCCAAAAAGCTGATGGTCCGAGTGACTGAACATCATCTTCAGCCCCTGGGTAAATCGGAGCAATCTGGTTCCTCTTCTGCTAAACGGGAATTTAGAAAGGAAAGCTGGCCACAGCCTTACCTTGTTTTCAATAGACACAAAATGAAAAGAGAAGAGGAGTAAATCATTGCAGATTCACTTGTATTTGATAACAAAATGGCCTCCCTTTTTCAGTTTAGACACTGAATAATACTTGTAAAACAACAAAAAAAATTCTTAAGCTACATGAGTTTGGGCTTTTTAAAGGCGTAGTTCACCTCCCCAGCCTGGGATCTCATCCCAGCTGTACCGCTGCCTTCAGGTAAATCACATTGCGCTCTCCTCCCTCAGGTCCTTCTGCCTATAAAGCGGGAGTAACGGCACTAGCTTGTTTTCTGACTGGCTATTGAGACATAGGGCATTTATTGTACAAGCAAAGTTATCTCTCTCTCTGTCTACCTTTCTCTCTTCTTTAAGGAAAATTGGGAGATGGGAAGGAAGAGAAGGAAAAGTACCTGGCTAAAATAAATATTTTCCCCTGGCATGAGCAGAGTATTTAATTATCCCTTTCTGCCTGCCAACTCTAAATGGAAGAAAAGCCTGAAAACAATAAAAAACAACCAAAAAATCCCCCAACTGTTCAGGCCTGCAGGGGGTGGGCTACCTGCAAACCTGCTTTGTTGGCTGTCTCAGCCAAGGCCAGGGCTATGGCTAGCAAAACTGCTCCATAACAGTCTGGGTACCTCTGAGTAAACCATCTTCAGGTGATGATGCTCAGCAGAAAAACACCAGAGATGGTGAACAAGACAAGCAGGAGCTTAAGGAGGGGCTGAGATTGCTTGGTTTGCATCAGATGTTTCAGTTTAACAAGAGGCCACTGCAGTATGTTGCTCTGTTCCTTAATCAGTCATAATTAATTTTGGCTGGCTGTTTAAACCCACAGCTGTACTCGAATTTGTAAATTGGGATGGGCTGAGGGTTTTAGACATACACAATGTGTCTAGTCTGGAGAGGAAATGAGCATTATTAGGAACAGAGAGGACAGCATTGTAATACTGGCTCAGACTTTTCCTTTTTTTTTTGGCTTGTTACCTTCCTAAGGCCAAAACCCAGGGCCCAGAGCCTTGTTTGGCTCCAGTGGTTTCAAGGGGTGGTCACTAAATGCTGCTGAAGTGCTTGGGAAGGAGGCAATCCCCCCCAAGCTCTGCTAAGGGTAGAACGTAACAAGGAATGCAGAATATAAGAGTGTTTTAAGAGACACAACTTGTGGACTACTCCAGATGTCAGGGTTCAGATATGTATTTACTAATGAGGGAGAGAGAGAGGGCTTGAGAGAAGTCTGGCATTAGAGTAATATCCAAGCCCCTGTGGCAAGTGCCACATCAACCTGTGTACCTGGGACTGGACAGAAAAGCTCTGTGTCTGGAAATCCAAGTTCTGTGAGTTAGGGTGCAGTGGCCAATCTGCTCTACCTGCTGTAGGTCGGGAGAAAGGAGGACCTTTCGTGCCCGTATGAAGTCCTGCATTACAGCTGCGCAGCAAGTGTTACAGTAAAAAGGAGATGAAGAGTGCTGCGGCGCAGGGAGTGTTGCAGTTCTTGGTCACTGCTCCCTGTGCTGGGAGGTCTGCTGAGGCCAGCGGTCACATGGAGTCAGTTCTGTGTCTTCCATGTCTGTCTTTAATGCCATCTGAGATGCCTCGGTATCCAGGGCATTTGCCTGAGACTTTCAGTTGTAACACAGGAGCTAGGGGAGATCAGTGCCCTTCTGGAGCAACAGCTAGCAGCCAGATGAGATTCATCTGAGCATCTGAAATGGCTCCAGATCCTTATCTTCAGGCAGCTAGTTGGTGGTTTGAGAGCCCTTTCCTATTTCACAGCAGCACTCTGAGAAAAGTCTGTGGATATTTCAAGCGTGTGCTGATATTCTAGCTCTTCTCCTCCAAAATGACCTCACCTGTTTTTTAGGGATTCACGGATGCATCAAAACAAAGGCTGAAGCAGAAGTCACCAGTTTTGCAAAAATGTATTAATTGCATCTTGCAGCCTAAGTGATCTCATGAGTATCACTTGCACAATTAGGCTGTAAATAATTCAGTATTGGCTATCAGGGATTCCATTGATGTTATGCAGGCTTTTTGCTTCTTTTTCTCCCGCATGTGAGGGGAATAAGTATTTTATAGATGATCTCACAGACACAGTTTCTGGGATGGCATGGGACTTGCTCACAGCAGAACAGAGCAGGGAGATGCTCTGTGTGTGCTGGATCCCATGACGGTGAGAGAGGAGGAGGAGTAGCAGCATGGAGTTATGCTCTGGTTTGGGGTTCTGTTCCCACCACTGTGGTGAACACCTCCAGCTCCAGGAGGTCACCAGTAAGTGGCCAGTGGGTCAGGCAGGCCTAGACTTCCTGAGGCAGGAGGACCGTGCAGGCGAAGGGAGGGGGCCGGGAAAGGAAGGCTCACGCTCAACACGAGAGACCTGCCAGGTCAGCGAGCACCGGGGTTAGTGTTCCCCACAGCAATGGGGATGTCCAGCAGTGCTGGTATGGAGTAGAGACGAGCAGAATCCCCTAGTCCTTCTGGCAGTTTTGGGACAGCTTTTTTATTTCTTTTGAAGGGAGGGGTCCCTTTGCCAAATCCTGGGGGACCAGCAACATTGTGCCAAGCCCAGCACAGCAGTCTGGCTTGCCACAAGCATTACAACTTCTCTGGTTTCCATCCTTCTTCCCAGGTCTCTCTCATGCAGACCAGCGCACGCAACGCAGTCTGAGAGCTCAGACTGGGCATGTGGTCAGGCCCAGCAGCTAAAGAGAGGGGACTCAGACAAAATCCTGGATTTGCTCAATAAGAGAGCAGGAGCAAGAGGAGGAGGAAAGAGCTTTGTGAATTGGGAGCCTGTTCTATAAAGCCTAATCCTCTGCAAATCTGGGTAAGAGACGTTGTACGGTCCGTGATTATGACAATCTCTGCTGAGAAGTCAGCCCAGCTGAACAAGTCACGAGCTGGTCCTCGGGCTGCCACACGCAGAGGTGGTTATCATGGAGCTTCTGTGACAGCAGCTCCTCTGGACTGCTGCTGTCATGCCCAACCAGCCCAACACCCAGTCGGGTATCTGGCATGCCTCTTTGCATCTCAATAGCCCACGTCCCCTTCAAGCAGGAGCCCTGGTGCTGGGAACCTGCTGAATGGCCTGGGCACATACTTGTGGCGCAGGGGTTTCTTTTCTGCAACCTCCGTAACAAGAGCCGTGCTTCAAACAACAGTCCCCGGCATGCGAGCCGACAAAAAGCAGGAAATTCGAAGTGAAGGCTGATGCGCCGGGCTTCGCTTGCACAATTGTGGGGGTCGAACAAAGCACAATGGTGTGAGCTGGGGACAGGGTGCTGCCCGCCCTCCCCGGGAGCTTCCTGCCTTGCCTTGCCCTCATCCCTGGCTGCAAAGCTTCACAAGAGCTTAAGCCAGTTTCTGGCTTTCCCACAGAGCTGGTCACAGAGTTTCATTCCCACGTTTTTTTTGCTCAGCTTGGTGGAGACTCTTTGTTTTCTTCAGCACCTTTTGGTCAGAAGGGGTAGCTTGCTGGTGGAGGGGTGTTTGGGCAGCCTTTGGCTGAAGGTGTTCCATGGGGAAGAGGAGTCACACCACCAGCATGAAACACTTAAACTCAGAGATGGCACTCTGCTACATTTTCTGTAGTTTTACTCTACCACGTAACAACTATTCTGGGAAAATTCACACGATACCTGCTGCCAGAAGAATAGATGAGTGGCACTAATGATTTTTCATTTCAGGATCTTGAAGCATTTATGAATCAATCCAGCCACTTTGCAGTCAGGACACTCAGAGGCAGCAGATCTTGCTCTGTAGGCTGCAGAAATGAGAGCACAAAGATCTGAAGAGTAGAGAAAGAAAGAGCTGAAGTCAGTGAGATGCCTGAACATCTAGCGCTGCTGGGACTTGTGCTCAATTTCCTTCAAGCTGAGAAACTATAATTATCGTAGACTTAACTGAAGATAAATATTAAATGCTGAAAGAAGAGGTCTAAGGCCAGCTGTCTTGAGAGGCTCAGTCCTTGATACAAACTGTAAATACCTACTAGCTACAGGCTGCTTCCAGAAGCAGCGTATTTCCCAGTATTTTCAATTCATTTTTTCTCTTAAACAATCCGTCTCCTTCCTAATTTGGGATTCAGCTTATCGCATCATGGAGATAAAACAAAAATGGAAAAGGTCACAAGTTCTGCTTCATTTAGGAAAAAAAGAAATTTACTCTTTGTAAAATGCCTTTGGACTGACTTACATGACTGCTTTTTTTTTCTTGCAAAATAAAAGCTTGAATCCTCCTTGTCCCATGGAGTCCCCAATGGCAGTGACTTTATCAGCCATGGGCTGCCCTGGGAGAACAAATCCATGAGCACCAAGCACAAGTTGTGTGAGCCCACAGCTGGGTTGCTGTTTCAAGCTTCCAAGGGGCAGAGTCTAATGCTTGTTCTTAAAATGACAGGTCCTTTGGCAATGTTGTCCTAAGGGAATGACAAACAAATGACGCTATCTAATGCCAGTGTGGTTGTTTCTCTCAGCATCCAGAGGACTTTTAGAACTGGCCATATAAATAATGTTACTGATGCCTGTGCTGAATAAACTACTTCTGCACCTTGGGCCAGAGTTAGCATCATCCTGACCTACAGCGAGGAAGGCTGCCTATATGTTTCCTATACTTTACGGCCAACTAATGCCAAACTGTAGGCTTATTCAGCCCTAGCAATGGTCTTGGCTGGGTTTCCTCTTACTGTGACCAGTATGGGACTTGTAGCATTGAAATATCACTGGAGAACCAGTTTGGCTACGGCACAGCATCTCTTACTGCCCAGCTGCCTCTTCTCTGCAACAGCCTTTTACCACAGCCTCTGTAAAGGTGAGGCAGAGCTGATGCTCTCCCTGGAGAGGGGCTGGTGCCTTGGATTTGATGGTATGGGCTTGGGTTTGTCTACTGCACAGAGCAGCTTCAAGGACAGAGTCAAATTCATTACCAGCAGCTATTGCTAAGAAAGTCTTAGCATTGCTTTGGGGCAGTCTGGCTGTTTCCCAGTAATGAATCCCCTGCGCTGACCAGATGAGGACATGAACACTTTGTCTGTGTTTTCATGCGGTATCAGGATCAGGAGTTTCATAGTGAAGATGGACTCCAGGAGAGCATCTGAGAGGAGAGGCGGCCCTACCTGCCGTCTGCACTGGCCTTGTCCCCACGCTCTCCATCGGTCCCACCTGCCCCTTGCAACAACGTCCAGCAGCAAATGCCGACAGGGTGGGTGGGGCGTGGTCCTTTGGACGCAGCGAGCGTACGGCGTCGGCCATGATTGGGGAGGTAAAGACAGCCTCAGGACCCCTTGCCGTGTGTGCAGGGGAGGTACTGCTGGCAGGGCTGCCAGGCGTTGGGCACCACTGGGAACCCGCTGGGGGTCTCGGTGAGGTCATACTATGCTTTTCCAGATCCATCCTGTACCCTTTTCTTCCCTACTGGTGCAGAAAATAACCCAAGGAATAACTAAACAGCAGAAAAAGCTTCTCTAACACCTTAGTCCTTTATGTCCCTTCTCAGCAAAGGTTGGGAGTAAAACTGCGCCAAAAACAACAGTGAAAAAATTGCTGAAGGGGGAGAATGTAAAAGGGAAGATATGCAATCTGTGCTTGCATTACTGGCGGATGGTTTTTATTATTACTGATATTGGCTATTCAAACACCCAAAAAAAGAAAAGGAGAAATGGGGCGGCAGCTTCAAATCAAACAGAATATTTCAAACAGTTCACAAAGTTTTTCTAAACACATTAATCTTCCAAAGACTCTTTAGCCTGTTAGTTAGACTTAAATAATCATGACCTAGTACTTACTGAGTAACTAAAATCTTTTGAGAGTTCACTGGAGATCATTGTAAAACAAAGGGTTGAAAAAATCCCATTTGGATGCGAATATTTAATACGGCTGTTTGGAAAGCGGCTGTGCTGATATTAATTTGAGTAGATAATCAAGTAAGTATTAAACACACAATTATGCAGAGATAAAATTAGAACAGGAAAATGCTCTAAGATAAACCAAAAGAAAAAGGTTTGTAAAGACCATTTGACGATGGCCTTTCAAAAACAACTGGAACAAAACAGCAGAGTTGTTACTTTATATTCAGGATTATAGATCAGCGGCAGTACCAGTAGTGCCTGGTATGTAAATATAGGATGGATGTTGGGTTTGATCCTCGGAGCCTGTGAAGGTTAACCGGAGCCTTTCTGTTAAGTCGAACAGGCTGTGGATCAGGCTGCATCACCTTCTGGTGAGGGAGTCCCGCAGTTCCTTTAATCATCAGCTTGCAAGAGAAGCAGAAGTGAAACATATTGCAAAAGCCAAGCTCCAAGAGGAGTTCTGTTCAATTATGTCTTAACATTAAACTGGAGCTAATGTGCTTTTACCAGATGTCCTGATGAAATACTATTAAGGGCCAGTGCATCGCGTTAATTAAAGTGAAATTCCATAATGAATTCTTTTTGCAAGGCAGCAGGGATGAATCGGTGACCTACATAACCTCCCTTCCCTCTGAACTAGCTTTCCAAACTAATGAAATGAATCCTCCCGGTTGTGGCAGGAGAGCTGAGGGGGCCGTGCTTTGCATCCCAGCTGCACACTGCGACACGAAAAAATCCAGGCGCTCTCTGCAGATATTATGGCTCACGTTTCATTGTGTCTGGCAACAAGAAGGAACTTTCAGAGGGAAGAGAAGTCTCCATTAAGGGCACCTTGCATAACGGGAGGCTTTTGAAAGCTCCATTAAAATTCTTGGGCAGTGCCCTCGCAGAGAAGCCGGGGGATAAGCTGGCTGACCCTCTACCTTACAAACCGGCACTAACACACAGACAGTTAAATGCACATTCGCTTGAGCGTAAGAGGCTCAGGGTATGTCATTAAAATATAATCCACAACGCACAACACGCAGCTGGCAGGCTCAAACCCATTTTTGCAAGCGCTTTAGGAGAGAAGGCAGAGTAACTGTTACATAGCTCATGTACGTGGGGAGAGGATGGGAGGAGAAGAGACCTCTGTTCCCAGGCATATGTTTTTAAAAGAGAAAATACGCCTGTGAATTCCAATTATGCCTGTGTTAGTACATTTTTATCCATGGTGGTTTGAGATTAAAAGCGATTTATGATGTTCCTAAGTCTCAGCAGTCTATGTTTCACTAAGCCATTGCAGAGCAATCAAAACAGTGCCTGCGCCAATGCTGGACTGCGCCAGCGAGTCCTAATTGCCTGAAAGATAATGGTGTCATTAAAGTCTCTCGCCCCTGTGAGCCTTGTGCTCCTCGACAGAAAAGATGCTTTTATTGTTGGTTTCAAAGGAGCCCTCAGTCACGGCTAAAGCAGATTGTCCATTCAGAGGCACTGGGAGGCTGTATTCTGTAGCTGCTTTATTTCTCTGCTTTTCCCTGCTTAGGCAGAGGACAGGGGAGGGCAACGGAGAGAAACGCAGAAAAAATGTTGACTTTTCGTCAAGAAAGCCAAAATGTAAACCAGATATTATTCAGTTAGACACCATGAAGGGAAGCAGTGGCTGAGACCCTGCATCAGTTAGGCTTCTAGCAACAGAAACAGAAAGTGCTTCTGTGAACGGAGATACACTCCACAAAAAAATGCCAGCTTCACCAATAATTCTCAATTCAGTAATCATTTTGACAGAAAAGCTGTGAACAGCTTCTTTATTCATACAAAAGTCATGTGGCTCTGCAATTATGCCTTAATTCACAGCCATCCTTCTTACTGGACAATTTCAATTAAGAAATGACCTCTCCCTAAAAATATTCAGTTCTCCTACATCATTTATTTCTGTCTTCATCTGGTAACATCTTTCTAAAAGGCAGAAAGACGCTTATGCAGGTGAATTGATCACTTGTCACTTATGCGTATGGGTTTTTTCAAATAGAAGTTCATTTTTATTTACCCGTACTCTGAGCCTTGCTAGTTCTTGTGCTTGGAGAATTGCCTTTCTGTTCGCTTTGCACAGTGCCCTACTGAGTCGAGGAGCCTGTCTTCTCTGGGGTAGCAATACAGGACCACGTAAAAATGACAGTGACATGCAGCCTATTAACAAGTACTTGCTGCATTTTTGCCATACAACACTGAACAGAGATGAGTTTAATCTCTAAGTCCTGGCACAAGTAATATCTGCGGAGCACAATAAGCGGCTTGGTTTGCAGAGGGGCTGTAGTCCATCTGACCCGCTACCCCCATAAAACCATTGCAGTTAAATGTACACTCAGTTATGGTTAAGAGACTTATATTAGGCCATTACAACATAATCCAGAGTCCTCACCAAATGCATGCATTACAGAGAAAATTGCTTTGTGTCTCTGGTGCAGGATACCTTCAAGCAGAGCATCTGTACTTTGCAGCTTACAGGAGTAAAGCAGCTCTCCACAAATCAGCACCGAGATAATTTTTCCTTTCCTATTCTCCGTCTCATTTTCTGCGCTTCATTGTCCATTGCCTCAGCTCCTCCAGCACTGCCTTTCAATCTTCCTTCCATATTATCCACCATAGCTGGTATAAGAGCCTTTCTTCATTGCATCACCTTTCTGGAGAATTCTCTGCTGTACTTTTTGCCACTGACTCTCCATCTGTTTAACACTTACTGGCATCTAATGTTTTTTCTTTGCTGAAGCCTTCTGAATGTAGTCCTGCTGCTCAGGGCCATGCCTGTAAGGTGGCAGCAGAGCAGGGACTTCATCTGAACAAAGAGGAGTCTCAGTCAACTGGATGAGTGGAGGGACCTTGTAGGTGGAGGGGAGGCAGTAATTATACAAAGAAGAGCTTAACACTGCTTGCCTGAAACGTGAGTGGGGTAGAGAGATTGTTTAAACCCTGCAAACAAATTTGCAGACCCCCCTGTGCCTACCATGCGTGCACATCGTGCCGCAGGCTGCAGGGTGGGGGGTCCCAGCAAGCCAAAGAGTCTCGTTCACAACCGCGCTGGAAAGCCGAGGGCAGCAGCATGGGCAGGTCTCCCCAGCCTCCCGGACCCCCTCAGGCACACCGGGCTCTGCCAGGGACTTGCTTCAATGCCCAAACCCTGCAAAATATGAGGTCAGATCTTAATCCAGTGTATTCAAAATAGACACTGGTTTACTTGTTTTTATAAAGGACCAAAGCACAAATGGCAGTAAATCCATGAGCCTTTAGGCTTAATCCCATTTCAGACACAAAAAAGAAAACCCTGCCTGACAGCCACAAGCTCTCTGGGAAGAGTCGGCTCTTCCTATGTTTCCCTAACTATAATTTTACTCAGTCATGTGTTGTCATCCTCCAATCCTCCTCGAGTGTCACTTGAAAAAAAAGATCTGTTGTCACTTATAATGACAATGCATTGAAGATGGCTTACAGCAGAGAATGGCACTTTATAGCAGCCAGCTGTGACAAATCTGGGTTGCGAGAGAACATTGTGTGTGTCCTAGAGATTATAGCTTTTAAAATAAAAACCTCATTCTCGTTCCCTGGGGCTTTTTAATGAATTGCCACATGCGACAATGCCTTACACGAAGCATCAGCGATTACCCATCTGACTGCAGCTCACTCAATATTTACAAAATAAAAGAACATCCAGCACCCTGAAAACCCTAAACCTAATTGAAGAGCTCTAGTGACGCTAAGGATACCCCCCACTTTAAAGGCAATGAAGTAGTAGTCACCAAAGGAGCAAAAGCTTTCGGAGAGGGGGGACCTTGGAGGCTGCCCCATGTCTTACCATGGTTAACACCACTCGGAGGGATGATACACCCACCTCTGAGCCATGGACCGGTTGTACCACACACAGTCCGGGAAACAGACTGATGGCAGTAGGGGCCAGTCAGATCCCAGTATTCTTCAGACACCTAGATAAAAGGAAATTGTGTTTTACACCACTGGCAAGAGCTGGGATAAGACCAGGAGCAGTGGTTCTGCCAGTACGACCCAGAGGGAAGCGGTTCTTCTTGGACCAGCAGAATATCATCCAATCAGTGTTAGGGGTCTTGTGCCTAGGGCCAGGGATAGCCTGCTCTGTCCAGACCCCTGTTTAAACACGTAAGCACTATGGCTTTTCCCTCTCTCACAGACGTGCTGGTCACAGCATTTAACTCCATGCTTTTGGCTTTGTGTGCAAGTGAAGAGTCCAAACTACCACGGCTCCCTCTGCAGTTGCTGGACGAGAGGGGCTCCTCTCCCACGAAATACAGGCTCTGCTGCAGATCACCCTGCAGGAAAGCCTGCCTGTCTCCAATGAATACACAAGGGCCTCTGGAGACCACAGTCCTAAACCAGACACCTCATTTAAATGCCCCAGGATGGCTTGTGCAAACACTCGCCTCAGTGCCAGGAGTTAGCAGAGAGCTCTGGCTCCCCGTCCCATCCCAACCTCCCTTCCATGCCATGCACTTACCCTGCACCCTCCGGGGCTCTCCCAGTCCCGTTACAGCCTGCGCACACAAACCTAACAACTCCTTTGGGTCTAAAAGTGTGTTTTAAAGCACCCCAAGCTGGATCGCTCAGAATAGCCTCTGCGCGTTTAGAATGAGGCGAACAGACCCCAATGCGTCGGACTTGCAGTTCGTGGGACACAGCGTCCCTCTGCATTTGCCCAGGCTTTCCGGACGCCCAGCAGCCCAGGCTGGCAGATATCCAGGTATCCACTAGCTCATCGCCCACGTCGCTCTGGAGCTGGCAGGTCTGCATGCTTCCTCGCCGCCCGCCCCGCATTCATCTTCCGTTCTCCTGGGCTTGGCGGCTTCCAGGGTAAATCTGGGTCAACGTATTTCCATCGGATTTCTGTTCCCTTCCTGCCGTGGCTGGCAGAAGGGGATGTGCCAGGACAGTACTAAGGGGCCATTGATTGATGAGGAAGGACAGGCAGGGAAGGAGGGGGTTTGATTTAACTGTGTTGAAGCTGTGCATGAATGCACAGATGTGCAGACGGGCATCGCTAGCAAATGTCAGTAAAAATCACAGGCTGATATAAGAAAATCTCTTGTTTTTTTCCAAAAACCACACAGATCCCTTTGAATCAGCAGGAAATTCAGTGTTTGCTGTTTTACTGTGGCTAATAGCTATGCAGGTTTTCATATTTTAAGCCATTATTCCTAATACATGTCACAACCTAAATTTAAAACCATACTTAGACCAGTGCAACTCTGACTGTTGCGAAGCCAACAGAAAAAAAAGTCTCATCCCCATTTCAGTAAATGTGCAGGAGGATCAGTATGAATAAAAGCTCTTGTTAGTTCTCTCATGCTTTGCTCTTAGTAATTGGTTGATATTTTGGGGATGGAATAATCTGTGGAAGTTACTGTCTGCAGCATGTGCTGCTAACCCTCTTTATTTTTTTTTTCAGAAGATCCTTTTGAAATTAGATACAGCTTCTGGAATCAACCCAGACACTGCTTTTCAAGCCAGAAGCATTTGTATAAGCATCATCAATCATGCCACTGGCTCTTATTGCTACTGTATACTCACTTTCTACCTGGTTTGAATTCCTGATTGGCCCTGCTGTGCAACTTCAAGCCCTGAAGAAAGCGGTAGAAGGGAGGTGGGGGAGAGTGTTACTTCCCTGGATGGGATCAGGGGGGTTTCTTGCAAATTACACTGATAAAGTCCTTTTCCTGGAGAAAACAGGCAAGCAGCAGTTGGTAACAGGGTGAGTAAGAGGCAGATGAGACGGGGTATGATGTACGAAAGTATGTACAACTGGCTCGATTATCATCAGAGCAGTTGGCCTGGCAGCTGCTTACATCATGTTTCAGGCTCGTGTACTGTAACGCAAGCACATGAGAAGTCATTTGGACAGGAACAGAGCAGATAATTCAAGAGACGAGGCTGTTTCTTCTGATTAAATACAGGACAAGCTCTGAAAAATGCAGGTGACTTTCTGTGCAGTCTACAGCAGGATTTCTCTTTCCCTGCCTAGGAAACCACTGCTGCTCCCCCCATCCTCTAGCTCTCATTTATAGCCAACTCTTTGTTACAATAAGGTTTTCTCCAGCTGCCTAAAGCGATGGTGAGTGGGTGGGTGGGAGCACCCCCACAGGCTGGTGACCCAGGGCACAGGGACAGTCCGGGCTGTGCCCTCCAGGCAGCGATGACGGGTCAGATCCCTGCACAGCCTCAGGTACAGTGAACACAAAGGTGTCTTGGAGCTACCTCTCCACCTCAGGTGCAGAGTAAGCTCAGCTGGGAGCTCCATTCACCTATTTCATTTATTTCATTGTTTTGCACCCCTGCTGCCCCCCACTCTTTTCCCATTAAGCACTTACACATGCTGTGGGAAGCCAGGGCAGCTGTACTCATCTATCAAAGCCTGTCAGCTTGAGAGCATAGGCTCTTCCCATTAATTAAGCAAATATAATGTGATTAGCTAAGGCTGTAAATGTTTCTAGGCCCACTTAGAAAGCTACAAAACACTGAGCATCACAGCCTCTCATTTTTGTGCACTTGTGTTGTCTGAGATGCTCCTCCAGGGCTGACATATTTTATTATTAAATATCTGTGTGTAAGAGAAAATAGGGAGATGCGATAGAAAGCACTGGGAATGGGTCATATTTTTGTAGTTCTTAAATTGCTGTTTGAATTTAGAAGATTGAAGAAGAAATTAACTTCTGCACTTTTAAAGAACCCTTCTGCCTACACCTTTTTTAAATGGATGTAGCAAGAACTGCTGAAAGCTGAAATTTTGGTAAGAATCTACATCTCATTTAAGATTTCTACTTGCTTGGATGAAAAATATACATTACTTAGCAGTTAAGGATCTACACTGGGGTGCTTTAGGCTGTCAACCTGAAAGCAAATGGAAGAGTCATTGGGAAGCTGGATATAGAATAAGAAAATTCTTTACATTAATTTGAGTGGTGTGAAGAAAATCTAGTTAAGGACTTAAACCTAAAGTGGGATGGAGGTGCCTAATCTAATAGTGTGATGCTGAAAAACCCCTATTCAGCTTTTAACAGACTTTCAGATGTGTAAACTCCAAAGGCACCTCCCTGTTTAAAGTTCCCCAGATGTTTACAGTTGTTGTGACCTCTGGGTCTCAGAAGTGCTCCCACTCCATCCAGGCTCAGCATGTCACATGCATCTACAGCAATTTGGGATCCAGAAATTTAGCATTCCTTTCCCTAAATTCCTGCAGCAGCTCAGCCTGGCAGGCACGCACTAAGAACACCTCAAAAACAAAGTGGCTGTGCCCACCCAGGCAGCTTAGGCCGCTCTCGAGCTCCTCAAAGGACTTGCTAGCAGCTTGCATCCCCACATGGGTTGCAGCGAGTGAAGCCCGGTGCCTGACGTCTCACCTTCTGCGGCTTCTGTGCCAGTAATTGAGATCAAAGTCCTGGTGCGTCACGTACCTTCGTGTGGATGTTGAAAAGAACCAGGACTCAAATCGCAAGAGTCATTTCCTGGAGCCAAATTCATTCAAATGAACCATTCCACCCAGCCCTGACACCCTCTGAGCAATCTTTTAGATGACCTAAATTCCCAACTTTGTTTCCAGAAATCTGCTGGCTTTTTTTCTCCATGAGAGAGGAAGAAGTTACCACCGCAGCAGGCAAGGCAAGAGCAGGGATGCATGCCTGGTAAGTTCCTATCCCACAAGACAAAAAAAATCTTTAGGGAGCACAGAGTAAGAAAGTGCTCCCTGCAGTCCCTGTCTCCTTGCTTTCACAAATGTCCTGGGGGACACAGGGAGGAAAATGCTACTTGAAAGCACTTTAAATCCCTCCTTGAAATGGTCCAGCACTGCCGATAGCTGCTGCTCTCAGCAGGTGGAATGAGAGGGCACATGGGAGGAGGTTCAGCGGTAGCATCTCCCAGCCTGATGCTTGCTGAGGGCTTGGCACTCTGACTGCCCCAATCTCTTCCCAGCGAGCGTTTCTAACTGCCGAGGAAGAAATGAAAGGGGGAAGGGGGCTGTTGCTATAGCTATTCTCTCATATAAATGAACATGTGATTAGACATGAGGTTTGCCCTTATGGTAGGTCTGTGATGCTTGAGACCAAGATGGGGCTCAAGCCCCATCACTGTTGATACCTGTTTGTAGAGCTGGAGCCACAAACACCCCTGGGCCCTTCTCTTATGACACGCAGTCACAGCTGCTGGAAGGGCAGCGGCCATGCCACGTTTTGTAGTTTTCTAGTGCTGGGGTCAGCAAGAAGCTGGAAGCCAGGGGTTCATTTGCCCCTTGGCTGAAGCAGATTCAAAGACCTCTCTCATCAAGACAGTGTCCCACCTCAGGCTTACACGAGTTTTTTGAGTGGAGAAATTCCCCGTCTCTCCTGGACCAAAAGCAGAGAAAAGGACTGTCCAACTTACAGGGCCAAGGAGCACTTGCACGATAGGACACAAAGCTGGAACTTCTTGTTTTGGGCCTTCACCTGGCTGTTAGTATATTTGAGAGTAAACAGATCTATTGAAACACTGCAGCATCTCCTAGCCATTGCTGCAGATGTTTCAAACCCACCTCAGGGGCGCAGGTTATCTTTTTTTACGCAGTTAGGCCAAGCCATCAGAGACAATTCCTGCAAGACACCAAAATATCTCCAGGAGCCTATAACTTACTAGCTTCCAAGGAAGAACAGGTTATCAGCCTGCTTTCTGAGGGCACATCAGTACTGGAAGAGATGGGGGGAAACCAAAGTGGCATTCTGACAAGCTCTTAGGTACCCAGGTCTAGTGGAAACCATGGGAGCCTAATTCGTGGGGTATTGTGCAACTCTACCAGGTGTCCCTCTGCTTCTCCAGGCAAGATCCTCTGTAGTGTTTCAATGCCTTTTTAAATCAGTGGTGGTTAGATGGCTGAATGCTTTCAGAAATCTGGTCTCCACCTTTGTCAGGAATGGAAGTTTTTCCCTACAATTTACGCTATTGATATGTATCCTCTACCAATAGTAGTGGAAACCTAAATATTTTACTCATAGGACCCAAAGAGCCTTTTTCATACCTCAGTTTGATGTTGGCGTTCAGTTAATGTTGATGTAATGTCTCCTTTAGAAAGATTGTAATTATATTTACCAACACAGTCACCAAAGAGCCATTTATAAATTGTATATATAGTTACAATTCAGCGTGTGCTTTGAGTATTTCATTGGGTTAGTCCTAACATCACAAGCTAATAATACGGAAAACCGGGATATGGGTAAATCACAGAGGACACTGTGCTCAGTATATAGCTAACAGTGATTAAGTAGTCTCTGCTTCCAGAAGAAAGATAAGGGCCAAAAAGAATAGGTCCCTCGATAACATCAGGTAATTCTTATATATGGTCCTTCATGACACAGACATAAATCACAATAAAACCCATCTGCAGATCTAAGGGGTGAAATCATAAATCCTGCTTTATAAATGAGACCTGTACATCTGATAGTGTACACTGTTCCAGATTTACGGCAGCTGTAAACGATGTACTAAGGTTCACAAACCTGTATGCACTCTCTGTCTGGGAAGAAGAAAGGAGGCAAGATTTTTCCCGGGAGGAGAATATATTTCAAGATGTACTCAGAAATGAGACAGACCATGTGTGCGAGTGAGAAACTGACACTTTACACAGACTTGTCGTATCTTGACTTTATATTTGAGAATCTATCCTCCGGTCCCAGTTTCTGTAAACCCATGGCACTGCGTTATGCCTTCTCTTTTGTTCCCAGGTCTGATGGGGTAAATGCATCTGATGGGACCCAATGCCCACCTTTGGGTGGTTGCTGGAGTACACTAGGCTCAAATTATAGAATCATAGAATCATTTAGCTTGGAAAAGACCTTTACAATCATTGAGTCCAGCCGTTAACCTAGCATTGACAACTCCATCACTAAACCATGTCCCTAAATGCCATATCTACACTTTTTTGGAACACCTTCAGGGATGGTGACTCAACCACTTACCTGGGCAGCCTGTACCAGTGTTTAATAACCCATTCAGTGAAGAAACTTTTCTTCATATCCAATCTAAACCTCTCCTGGTGCAACTTGAAGCCATTGCCTCTCATCCTACCACTAGTTACTTGGGAGAAGAGACCAACACCCATCTCACTACAACCTCCTTTCAGGTAGCAGAGAGTGATAAGGTCTCCCCTCAGCTTCCTCTTCTCCAGACTAAACAGCCCCAGTTCCCTCAGTTGCTCCTCATAAGACTTGTTCTCTAGACCCTTCACCAGCTTTGTTGCCCTTCTCTGGACACGCTCCAGCATCTCAGTGTCCTTCCTGTAGTGAGGGGCCCAGAACTGAACAGAGTACTTGAGGTGCAGCCTCACCAGTGCCAAGTACGGGGGACAATCACCTCCCTACTCCCGCTGGCCATACTATTCCTGATACCAGCCAGGATGCCATTGGCCTTCTTGGCCATCTGGGCATGCTGCTGGCTCATGTTCAGACGGCTGTTGACCAACACCCCCCAGGTCTTTTTCTGCCGGGAAGCTTTCCAGCCACTCTTCCCCAGGCTTGTAGCGTTGCGTGGGATTGTTGTGACTGAAGTGCAGGACCCGGCATTTGGCCTTCTTGAACCTCATGCTATTGACCTTGGCCCATCAATCCAGTCTGTCCAGATCCTTCTGCGGAGCTTTCCTACCCTCAAGCAGGTCAACGCTCCCACCCAGCTTGGTGTCATCTGCCAGCTTACTGAGGAAGCACTCTATCCCCTCATCCAGATCATTGATAAAGATGTTAAACAGAACTGGCCCCAGTACTGAGCCCTGGGGAACATGACTCGTGACCAGCCACCAGCTGGATTTCAATCCATTCACCACAACTCTTTGGGCCCGGCCATCCAGTCAGTTTTTTACCCAGCGAAGAGGATGCCCATCCAAGCTATGAGCAGCCAGTTTCCCTGGGAGGAGGCTGTGGAAAACAGTGTCAAAGGCTTTACTGAAGTCCAGGTAAACAAAATCCACAGCCTTTCCCTCATCAGTAAAATGAGGTCACCTTGTCATAGAAGGAGATCAGGCTGGTCAAGCAGGACCTGCTTTCATAAACCTATGCTGACTCGGTCTGATTGCCTAGTTGACCTTTCATGCTGACCAGGAGCCCACAACCTTTCCCAGGCTGCAGCTTTACATGCCAGCTTCTCCTGTCAGCGGCAGATGAAAGCCAAGTGGTCAGTTAAGAAAGTGCAGGGCTGGCAGCTGCATGATCCAGCATCTTGCCTGGGTTATGGTTCATGTTCTGGACCAAGCTGGCCAACTTGGCCATCTTCTCCTCTGGACATTGGAGGGTGCATCTCCCCGGGAACAGGCTCACCTTCCTCCAACCACGGAGCTGCCTTTCATTTGTAACCCCTGCGCCCCATTCAAGGCCACTCACCATCGCATTCACAACATGAAACATCTCCCAGGGGCTGCTCTCACGATGGCAGGTTTGGGGTTTGGGCTTACCCAGCTCCTTGTGTTGCTGTAGCTCTCCCATGACTGCATTTGGCAGTGCACGTATTTGTCTTTTCTGTTGTCAGCATGAGACAGATTAATTCCCTGGTACTCTTCTGTGGTTTGACAATGCTAAACACAGGGTAGAGGCTGACTTGGCACATTTTCACATATGTGGCATAATCTTATTTGGACCCTCTCTCTTTCCCACCAACTCCTCTGCGGGGGCTAATGAGGAGTAGCATATTGGTGCCTGCTCCTCCCCCGCACACACTGCTTAAGCCTCAGCCTGTTAAACTGAGGCATTATCTAAAATGCATGACAAATTGTTTAACTTTGTGTTCATCATTGGGACTGGGACGTTGGAAACATCCGGGGTTTCTTAAAACATTTACATTTCACATTCATTAGGATGTTATCCCAGCGACACTCTCGGACTTTAGCTTTGGACAGCCAGAGGGAGGTGGCTTTCCCCACCCAGGCTTTCACTGCAAAAAGTCTTCTCTATCCTTCATTCTTAGCAGTTTTACTGTGAACTTTCAGTACACTCTGCAGCTGAGGTTAGCACAATCCAGCAGCGCTAACTTCTCTCCCTGTTTCGGTATTTCTGATACACCAAATTTACATTTCCCTATAATTGAGTCCAGCAGCTTTGCTTCTTTCAAAGCAGTTGGAGCTCCCTGGCGCGAGCTCTTTGTGTTTCCAAATGTCATCTATGTAAAGTTCACTACCTCCTGAAAAATCAAGTATGTTGCTGTGTTTTCCTGTAAAATGCCTCAGGGAATGAATGTAACCAAAATGTCAGGCTGAGGAAGAAGTATCTCCCAAAAGGTGAACGGAGCATGTAGAAATACAGACTTTGTTTCTCTAAGGGCATCTGCCAGACATTTGATGATGCACATAAAGCTATTTGCTATCTGTCAGCTCCCCAGAAGTCTTTCTTTTGAAGCTAGTATAAAAACCCTTTCTTTTATTAGAGGTTTCTTTATTTCTTTTTCAGGAATACATAAACATACTGTTCCAGTTTTTTAACATAGCTCTTTAAGATGAATGCATCCACGCAGTACCTCTGCCTGTTTCTCTGCCTGCTTGTGGTAATCTCAATTTCTTGGCCATATAAAAATATTAGGCAAGCAGATCGAGGCCTCCAAAAGAAAAAGTTTCCATAAGCTCAATGCAGAAACTCATGGCTGGCGAGAAGAGGAAATTATTAATGCCTCTACAGAGGGAAAAGTGAGGGCCATCTCTTCTGCTTGCTGGCAGCTGGTTGCCCGTTAGCCCTGTGTAGCTTCAGATTAGCCACATCCCATGTCGAATTTTGACCTGCCAAGAGGCAAAACCGATGATGGAGTGCAGGGAGGCAGGTGGGAAGTTGGCTTAGAGGCCACATCAGGGAGTGAAGGGCCCAAACAGATGGGAAAGGGGAGAGAAAACCATGGGAAAGAAATCACAGCGAAGGATGAGGAGCTGGGTGGGCTCTTTAGGATGTCCCCGGGAATGGCAAGGAGATGGATTATTGCAGTGGGCAAGGGCAGAGGGCATAGACCACAAATCCCTGGTGGGTTTGCTGCTCACGGGAGGCTTGTTTCAGCGGCAGTGTGCTGCTTTTTCCATTGCCTCATTAGCCTCTGTACCTGGGTTCAAAGCCCAAAAGCTAGCAACTTTGCTTTCAGGCAAACTGTTTTTGTGACCCTGTCCATGGCTCCTGGGAGGAATTTCTGAGTGCTACCGGTGCTCCAGTGCTCCTCAGTCCCCTCCTTCCTGCTGTGGGCACCCGGCTGGCACCCGAAAACCCTCGCAAAAATGACAGTGGGATGTTTTTTTGTATTCAGAAGGTTTGCAATACATTTGTCTCCTTTTCACACTCCCATATCTCACTTCATCATTTCTGTAGTTTCCATAGCTCACCTCTTTGCCTGAGTCAGCTGAAAACTATTAGAATTGTCAAGCAATTCAGAACCACTTACTGTTACAAATAAAGCTGCTTTCTCACTGCCATCTTCATTAGTTTTGCTGGCACTTGCAGCTAACAAGGACAGAACAACGTAGGGTCTAAAACAGTTGACTTCCATATTTCTAGAGTTTCAAATTTAGGAGGGATATTATCTCCTCCATTGCTCTACTTAGATTATTATCTCATTTTATTTTATTAGGAGATACCACAAATGGCTCGCTCAGGGCCAGCGGTTGTAGCCGAGGTTTGCCTTACTGCTGGAGCTCCTGCCGATCGGCCCCCTGCAATGCAAACCTTTGCCCAACGTAACAACCAGCCTCCGCTTGCTTGCTGCAGCATCTCTGAAAGATCCTAGTCTCAGTAATAACCTTAATTCTTTCAAGACAACATTTCATAGACTGTTTTTTCCCACAGTCCCCCAGCTGGAATACAGGCTAAGAGCAGTGGGGCTGGTGCAAACAGTTGCTGAAAGGGGCAGCAAGATGAGTGAGGCTGCTCTGGTAAGCAAAGAGTTGCCAATATCCCTAGTAGGTGCTTGTTCTGGTTCCTAGGAGCTAAAGGAGGAAGGAGATGTGTTCTGTGGATCAGTAAACACCTGGAGCAAGCAGGGGACTTTGCCAGGAGCTGAAATGGTGACCAGCAGTGTCACAGGGCAGGACCCGGTTGTGTGCCCACGAGCAGGGCTGCTTGGAGTCAGGGCAGGGGACTGTTCGTTCAAGCTGCAGTTTGAAGCTGGCTGAGGGAAGCTGTGGGCAAAGCTCTTATATTAGGGTGCTGGCTCAAGGTCTGCCTGCACAGGAGCTGAGAAAATAGCTGGCCAGGGAAGCTGGGCAGTCTTTATCCCCTCCGGCAGGCCACCACCTACAGCAACAGCCATCTCCTGGGCTCTTCAGCACTGTGAAGCAGGGGGAAGGTGGGTTCTGCGGCCCTGAGGGGGCTGTTACCTCCATGGGTGTTCAGCTGAACTGCTCTTGCTAGAAATCAAGAGCATAGCACGTGTTGTGCTTTAAGGGCCTCTTACTATCAAAACAGTGTTTGCTTCTTATGCCTTTTGCCCCTGTATCCCTGCCCACCACCACTCTCCCAGTGCAGTGGGGATAGCTCAGCCTGGCACCGCCCAAGACTTTTCCATGTGAAGGTTAAGCGTGTGGTTTAGGACTTCCTCACCCACCAACCTCTCTCATCCATCCGCACATGGTTTGCTGGTAGGAGTCACTGCTCATCCTCACCAGCCGGGAAAGGCTGGTTGGAGGTGGGATATGTTACAGTCTCAGATTATAACTGATCTTCAAAGTTCACACTTACCACTGCTCACCTGCTTCAAAGAGCAGTGGTACCTTTCAGCCACTCTCCTCTGTAGCATCTAATAGCTTTCTTGCACTGCTGTTTTCCCTGAAGATTCGTTCCACAGCCTTGTACATGTGTAGAGTATCTTAACCCTCATGGATTTCCAGGATCTCCCAATCTCAGCTATCAGCTGCCTGAAACATAGCCTGACCTGTTGGCTTGGCTCCCGCACCCCGCTTTGATGGATCTGTTCAGCTTGTCCCTGATGACTTGGATACAGTCGATCTTCCTGATATTATGAGCTGGCCAGTATGGACAAGCTGGACCTGACAGCTGTGGGCACTGTGGCCCTGATGGAACAAAGGCTTTTCTGTTTTGGAGGCTGCCAGACTGTCAGTCTTCAGGCGGTGAAAGGATCGCTCACTGTTTCCTTCCCCTTCTGCTCCTTAAATGAATACAATACTCCATTTTAAACGCGCAAAAATTGCCCTTCCCCCCCTACAACTGAGCATCTGGGAACTTAAAATGGACTCCCTTAGTAAATCAAAAGAAGCAGCTTGATTAGTTTTATGGCAGCAAAAGTGGGTTAATCACTAAAACTGCTTCTTCTGCTGTCATGGTTCAGATAAACGGGTTTAGCACAGCAAGCAGCCAAAGGGCACACATAAGCAGCTCCTTCTGCAGCAGAGGAGGAGAGCATGCTCAGCGCATCACCCCTCGGAGGCACCAGCCTACTGCCTGTGAAGTTGGTGGCAGACTTCCCACTGACTTCAGTGGAGCTGAGATTGTGCTGTAAATAAATATATCTGCTTCCAAAGGGTACAAGAGACAGATCAAACACGAGTGAGCTTTTCTTGTATCTAGTAAGATCTTTTCTCCTCTCTTTCCTCCATGGATTTCCACAGCATTAAAGTTTCATTAAAAAGAAAGTGATTTAAAAATTGTATTTACCTAGAGACTCTGACCATATGCAGCCATATTGCTGCATAAAAAGCGTGCTTATTCTCAGTTCCTGTTGGAAATAAAGCTATTGGTGCTTCAGTTGTGGTCTGTATAGCACCCAGATACAGCAATATCCACTCTGGCTCCACCCATGCTAGCCCCAGATCCAAAGCATGATCACCCAGCTGGCTGTTTGCAGCCCAGAGCCACAGATAATTTAGGATAATTTTGTTAGCCTGGACGCAGGACTTAGATTATGTTAAATGATCAGGTGTAGCCTGGATTTGTTCACTCAGCAGTTGCAGCTGTAAAAAGGTGTGACAGTCTTATGGAATGTGAAGAAGTACAGGAGGAAGAGGAATATCACCTCCCAGACAGGAGGGAAAAATGCAAAAAGGTTTGGTTTCATCACTGGAGTCAGAAGTTTGGCTAAAACTGGGGGGTGGAAACTCTGAAATGTAGAACATTATGAGCTTTTTTGATGCTCAGCCTATTGTTGGTATTAGGTAAAGCAGCTGTACGGTCTGGTAAGATGGTAAATAGTATGGATGGATATGGGATTTGATTTCTGAGATTTCATGTGCAACAGAGGCACTTCTGCAAAGCAGAGTCACTGTTCATGTGCATCATATGCACAGCAGAAACTCATAGTGCTTTGGTGCTTACTGGTTTCAGTCCTGGTTTCTGTTGTGTTATTTGTCCATTGCTCTGATAAATTCTCACCTAAAAACAATTAAGACACTGTGATTCTCATCTCTTGCCAATTCACCACCGAGTCAGCCACCAGCAGGCCCCTTCCTAGAGCACACTGATCCCTTGGGAGGTTTTTCAACCACCTTTTCTTCTGCTTGACCCTGGAGATCTTGCCAGACCTGGAGAGGCAGCTGTGACACAGCCACGCTGTCCTCCACTTCTTCAAACAAAGCAGTACATGAAATCTCTACATTTTGCTGACTGTAGCAAACAAGCAATTTCACGCGCATGAGAAAGAGAAGCCATTTGGTGTGGTTTGTCGCTTCAGCAAAAGCGTTCACACCAGCTGCAACCTGCAGCTCTGCTCCTGAGCCCTGCACAGCTCTTCCCTCATCCCCTGCTTTCACAGTATACTGGTACTGAGCAGGGAGATGCTGTCAGAGAACTGGCAGATGGTTGCTCAGAAATATTTCCAAAAATAGGGGAAAAAACAAGAGCTTCCCAACCCACTGGAAGTCCCTTGTTATGGCTGCATCGGTAAGGCAACGTGCTTGAAGGAACCAGGGGAAGCAAATGAAGCAAAGAGAAGGTTTAGGTTAAAACAGACACTGAGGCCTCAAATCAGAGTCCTCGATGCAAATTTTTGTGTAATCTAAGTTTCCTTTCTCTTCCCCAGTTGCTCAGCTGTTGGCCATTTTACAAGGGGAGCAGACCCAAGCGAACACAAAGCAGAAAAGCCTTGGGAGTTTTTCTAGGAATTGATGTTTCTTTTTCAGCCATGTCATCCAGATTCCTCATTTCCTCATTCACTGTTCGGATGAAACAAGGCAGCGTATCCTAGCAGCTGGCACAGCGAATGGGGAGGCCTCCTCTCTGTGCTTGAACTTCTCGCTGTTTAATTGCATGAACACCAGTGACACTCTCAGATGAGTTGCAGGGACCCTCACCCAGGCAACCCTGGGGCAGCATCACACTGCCAGCAGCCTTCAGAAGTGCAGGTAGAAGAAAGCAAGCTGCATACTCCAGGGTGGACAGGACCTGTAGCAAACCCCATGCTTCCCCACCTTCCCCAGTCTTGCATACAAAGTGGCAGTCAGGGAGTTGAGGCGGGCTGTGGTAATTTCGATGTCCCCCTGAAGTGGTATGATCGAACCTGTGCTAGAGGGTGGGCACTAGAATCATTGCTGGGGTCAGCAGCACCAACTTGTCAAAGGTCTGCTCCCTCCAGAGGTAACATTTGCATTGCCTGATCCATGTGTGTTCCCTCTAACAGGTGACATACTGGCCAGGAAAGGCCTCCACACAGGTTTCCCAGCAAACCCTCGGTGCACCGACCCTCTCCTTCCCACCTCCATCATACTGTAGGTAAATCACCCTGTATTCACTGGAGGGAGGGAGGGCAAAGCAGGGGAAGAGTGTGAGGCTTCACTGAGAAAAAGGGATACCCGTTCCTACTCAAACCAGCTGAGGGGGAACCTTGTTGCTCTCTACAACTACCTGAAAGGAGGTTGTAGTGAGGCAGGGGTTGGTCTCTTCTCCCAGGTAACTAGTGATAGGATGAGAGGCAATGGCCTCAAGTTGCGTCAGGGGAGGTTTAGATTGGATATTAGGAAAAATTTCTTTACTGAAAGAGTGGTCAGGCATTGGAACAGGATGCCCAGGGAGGTGGTTGAGTCACCATCCCTGAAGGTGTTCAAAAAACGTCTAGATGTGGCACTTCGGGACATGGTTTAGTAGGAATGGTGGTGTTGGGTTGGCTGTTGGACTCGATGATCTTAGAGGTCTTTTCCAACCTATGATTCTGTGATTCCTCCACGTGCTCACCCTCCTTTGCTCCCCAGTTCCCTCTTGCACCATTGGTTCAACACTCTGACATCTGAGCTTGTCTGTTTTCTTGTAACGTTCTCCACACACAACAAACTCCATCGTGGATTCCTCTAGGAATACACCCTTTGCTGCAGCACATTTTTACAGAGAAGACAGGGCAGTCCAGCTGAGGAATCATGTGCAACACCCACATCCATGTCAAGCACCCAGAGATCAGCTCTTGCGGGAATCAATACTGCCTTTAATTATGGCACCAGATTGCAAGCTCTTCAGAGAAAGAGGCTCTGGCAGCATGTCCTTCACTGCCTCCTATTTCTGGGCAAGCAAATGGGTGCAGCTCAGCGTATTGCACGATGCTCACTCCATCCTGGTAGTGCAGTTACAGCAGTTGCTGCTCCGCTCACAGCTGCACAAACTGCGCGCAAAGCATTGCATGAGGGCCAAAGTGTGCGTGCTGGGGTGGAGGGTCAGCTTTGGGGCTTTGAACCCTCCAGTGCAGCTGTAATCCTGCCTGCTGGCGACCTGCACGTGATGCTGCTGATCTGGGCTTTCAGGGCAGGTTGAGGCTGCACGGGACACGACGCTGGCCCTGGCACTCAGCGGCTGGCCCAGCCATCGGCCAGTGGGAGTCCGGGGAGCATCGGTCAGAGCCACCGGGCTCTGCTGTAGGAGTCACAGTATTGCTGCTTTTATTAGGGTTGGTATCGCTGCTTTGTGGTGAGCATCCTTATCATGACCACATTGCTGCTGCTTTCATCATCTCCTCCATGCTCTTGCTTTTTTTAGTACTTATTAACTTCTCTCCATGTCCAGAGCAGAATTATACCAAAGATATTCCAAAACTCACAGTAAATCCCTCCGTGTCCTCCAGGCTCCCCCAGTGCTGACCTTCCCAGCACTTTCCCTGGCCTCAGGTTAACGCCTGCACTGCCAGGACCTCTGGACTGCTAATGAAGGAGGTGCTTTAAAGGCTCCGTGTCCCTACTGAGTGCTTTGCCTTCCAGTAGCTCTCAACCAATTTGAAGTGGATATGGAGCTATTATAGCCCAGAAAAAAGGTTGTTAGCAAGGCAATTTTTTTTGAAGGAGCAAATATCATCATGCTTTTCTAGCCCTGGGAGATACAGAGATGTCACAACTCTTTGGGAACAGTATTATGCCACAGACAAAAGCTATTTCAGTTTCTCTTTCTCATTTTTAATGACATTAAATAGCATTCTCTCTCTCTCCTCAGGGTACATGCTGGCTAATTCATAGCTCACTGTAAATCAAAAGCATTTCAACTAATCTCAGCAAAGACTGACTTTGTGGAGAGTAGGATTTTGGCCAGGTAATTAGGGCATGAAAAATAGTATGGTCACGAGGCTTCAAAATTTCTCTCCAATATTTTTGCATTAATCTCTTTGCAAAGGTGATCAGGCAGCAAGGGAACTTGCTTAATAATTAAGTAAAACCAAAATCCCTCCCCTCTGTAAAAGCTGGGTTGATACCAAATCAAATAAACAAAAGTCACTCTTAGATTTGCTACTTTGTTACACGCTGATATCTGTGCTGATAAAACCACAGCCTGTTTCAACATGTTTTTGTCGTTCTGCTCATCGGCAGAGGTTTCATAGTGTCTTCTGATCATTAACAATATAGAAAACCAGACTGCTCAATTTTTAGCCATGTCTTCGTTTGAAAACAGACTTATGCAAGAGTACTGTCTGTCATCCATGTCCTTCTCCTCCAGTCCCATCAGTGTCAGCTGCATCACCCAAACTGAAGCCAATTGACAGGGGGAGGGAAACAGAGACCTGAAGTATATCGAGTGTCCACAGATATCATGAAATGAGTGGAGAAGATATATGCTGTTAAGGACCTCAGGCTGCTGCATAAGGTTGAAGGAAGGGTGGGATGGAGACGACCCTTCCTAAACCTTGGAGAGCCCACGCTGGAGGTCTGCCTGTACATGAACCCATGGGAACAACATCTCTGGTTTCATCGCTCGAGCTCTAACATCCCTGTGCATGCCTTTCTTCCCATCCTGTGTAACTTATTAGTTGAGAAGGCATCCTCCTATGTGGGCTACTGTCTCTGTTATTTCCACAGGTCACAGATGGGACAAAGGAGTCCATTCCTCTGGGTCTCTGTTCCCTAACTTTCCTCCCTTCCTACCCCACAGCTGCAAGAAGCATAAACACAGTGAAAATTGTGAGCGACCCTCATCTGCCACCTTTCTTGCCTCCAAACCCAAATATATTCCTACACTTACAGCAGAAGTGTCCAAACGCCTTTTCACCAGAGGTCCCCCCTTACGAGGTGAAGCATCTAACTGTGCCTGAACTAGCATGCACATCCCTGCACAGACCATGTTTTCTGAGCAGGCACATGCATATGCTATGGGCATTTAGGGACCTATCCTTTACAGAGCAAGTGCATTTTATATGATGCTTATACATGTCAGCACTTCACATTTCCTCCACCTTCCCACATTAGTTAGCGTGAGTTGGTAATTCACCATTGCTTTGACATCTGGCAGTACAATCAAAACAGAATTTCACTTATCGAGGCTGCAAGGCAAGCAAATCTGTGTTTCCTCACAGCTTTGTCACCTCACCCTGTTTCACAGCAGAAAGTTCACAGTCGCCCCTGTGACAAGGCTCTTCTGCTACTAAGGGGATGACTCCAAATCGGGATCACTCCAGCAGCAAAGCCAGTGTAAGAGGTTTGTCTGAGTTCAAGCCCCCAACCTACGGGTGCTTCACCCCTTTCAGGTGTGCTAACTAAATTTTTTCTGTGGTTATGCCCTCAAACTTCTTTGAAGTGGATTTGCTGCTGGAGAAACTGTAATGTAGCGTGTCACACAGATTCAACAACTCTTGTCAAACATGTAAGAATACCTCTTACTCTATGCTATGAAATACTAATGAATGCAGTGAAGTCTGGATTTTAAAAATAATTACCAAAAAAAAAGAAAATATGATGTGTTGTTTTGTATTTTTTGAATGGAAGAGGGGCTGATCCAGCTTCTACTAAATTAGGGTTTATTCCTATGCTTCCTACTCTATAATAAAGTATCTATTTCCAGACCAGGATGTGCACACAGGAACTCACTCTGCTAAGCACAGATTTGTGAAGCTGAGAGGCACAGAAGATGATCTAATGAGGACTAAGCTGAACCCTTCCCACCGTGCCCGTTCATAGCTGGGTTGTTAAGTGGCACTAAGTCACAAGACGCAGCTGTCCACCAGCACAACCACATCTGACCCTGCCCCAGGAGCTATGCCGGTCAATGCCCCCAGGCAGCCAAATCCTTCGTAGCAAGGAGAAAGTCAGTGGGGGAATGAGGCAACATATAAAGCTGTTCTATATCTGACAGGTGATTTGTTGGGATCTGCCATCACTTTGGTTGAAAATGAAATAGTTGTTTTGGCTATAGTTGCTCTATCACACTGTATGAAAAAAACCCTTGAAATGATTTCAGAAAAATAAAGCTAAATTTAAATTTCTTCCATTATCAGTCTTTCTTGGGATCTGGCTGATTTTAGTTCCTTCCTCTTCCCCACCCATGCCATGTCTTCTTTCAATCCAACTGATGTTGAGCAGTGTGGTATTCCCACTAAGGGGTAGGACCTGGCTCTTACATTCGCTGTAGAGCTGTCAGTGCTGGCTCTGTGTTTTTCTTACTTTCCATATTATCTGTTGCTTGTGTTTGGATTTCTTTTCCCCTCTCTGTTCCCAAATGCTGCAAGTACAAACCAGCTATCTGTAATCTTACAGTCACTCCTTCATATACAGAGCAGGCACCAACACATCTCTGAGATCTGTCTGCAGCATCCACGGAAAAATCAATTCCAGACATATCAATTTCAACATTTTGTAGGAACTGGCAGAGTTTAAGTCTCTTAGCTCTGTATGTCTTGAATCAACTTTTCCTTTTTCTTGCATAGATACAAAGCCAGAATAATCCTCCTAACTTCAAGGGAGTTTAATTCAAATGTTCATCTGTCTAAATAAATTAAATAAATGTGTTGCTCCCAGTTCACATACTTTTTGTGAGAGAGGGGGAAGATGTCACTGCTTGCTTTTAGAGGCCAAATTTTGATCCTTCTAATGAGCATCAGCTAACTTTACCCTAGTCCCACATTCTTGAAAGGAATGACAATGGAGCAAAGGCTTAATCTTGTTCCCATTGATGTCAGTAAAAAAAAATCCCATTGATTTAAATTAGAGCATGAGTGATCCTAAAATATGAGTCAGAATTGCACAATCCGGCTTTCATTGGGTCAGGCTTGAACGGTCTCTCTTAAACCACAGTTCTGTTCATACTCACCTGAGTTCCTCACGTGCAAAAACACTGGTTAGCAAAATGAGGCCCCAAACCCTGACTCACGCCTTCCTTAACCAAGCTCCCACTGCAGTACCGTAAGTATTATCTAGGGAGTTAGAGATCCATTCTTTCACCCCTATAGCACCATCACTTTTTTCCCTTCCCTAAGTCTTCTGCTCCACAAGCCCCCACGCTTTGCCCTGTGTCTTTGTAGAAACAGCAGAAGTAATAGACTTTCATTTCCCTCTACAAACATTATGAAACTGCTTAATTATTAAAATGTCTGTGTTGTTTCACTGGAGGGAAAAAGTCAAGCCCTGCATGTTCTAATTGTTTGTTTTCTTCTCAGTTTCCTTGGCATAGGGTTCTTTCCTTTTTTTTGTTTTTTTAAGCTCAAACAAACATTTCTCCAAACTCAGCGTTCAAAACATTCCTGGTGAATTAAACTGGCTGAGGCTCACCAACTTGAGTCTTTCAAGAGAGATGTGATGAGGGGACATGATATCATTTTATGGCAACATGTCTGTAGGACATCTCCTGTGAATCTCTGGAACTGGAAGAATGCAGATTGCCATTTAAATCCCAAGAGCTACAGTCAAAAACCTTAAATCTAGCTGAGCTACAAGCAATTTGTTGCAGAAAGCATTTTCTAATCAAGACTTAGGTAGTGCTGTAATAACCTGTGGTTCGTGAGATCTTTGGGGTTGGCAGGCCCTCGCACGGGGCTCTGCACGGAGGTAGCTGCACAGGGAGGCCGTGCAGGCAGAGCTGCCTCCCCACACCTCACCACGAGCACACCTGGCAGCACAGGTGCGGGACATCAGCTTCTCCCTGGAGCAGCAGCCTCCTGCCAAAGAGCTCAGGCTCTCACCTGCTTCCCCAAACCCCTCCTGCCTATGCCAGGAGATGCCCGCAGGAGCCGCAGGCAGGAGAGAGCTCCCTGTTCCCTCTCTTGATGAAAGCTGCCAGTGCTAAGGTTGGTCCTCCCTCTCTTTCTGGATTTTCAAGGCTCTTCAGGCTCTGTCCCAGCAGATGGGCAGCACAAGCATGGTGACTCCGGCACAAGTGAAGCCATTGTGCAGGGGATCTGAGTGTGTTTCATGGCTCTGGCCCAAGTTCCAGCCAGCCTGGGACAGGTTCCAGAGACACACAAGTTCAGGACAAATGGCCAAAGTCCTTTTTCAGCCTGGAGAAAGTTGGCTTTGTGAAATGTGTCCAGTGAAATCTGGACATATGGTGGCTTTAGCTGCAGAGAACTTCATGTGCACAGTCTGCCTTCCTGTGCTTCTGTGGGTGACAGCTGGGAGGTCACTATAATCATCCTGAATTTGGATGCTGAGCGGCAGTGAGCACTTGTCTGTTTGGAGGAAGGGAGAAGATTGTTTGCAAAGAGCTTGTAGCTTAATGTCACCAAAGTGTGCCTGCCCCTCGTCGCTTATGAGGACTGGGCACTGGAAGATCAGGCAGAGGATTAATGAAGTGGATACTCATCTCCTCAAGGTTTTGTTAAAGCTGAGTCAATAAACCCGATTATTTGGCAGGATGTCCAGGCAGGATTAATTTGGGATTGGAGATAACAGGCTGGTAAAGAAATGCTGGTTGTGTTTCTCCTCTGTCAGGGCTGCAAGTTGGGTCTCACACACATGGGACGCAGTGTGACCAAGGGGCTAGTCCATGAGGGAGGTTCTCAGCAGTAAGTGCGATGAGACAGATTACTTTCTAAGCTACAAGCAAAAACAGAAGGGAAGTCATTTTATTCTCTCTTTGCACTGCTTGCTATTTTATCAGAATCACAGACCCATTCTCTGTTAAAGAATTATTTATCTGTATTCTAACTTGGATTCTCCATAGGACTGGGGAATTTTAAATTAGAGAGAGTCATGCTTGAAGGGGTCATACAGTTCCCAAATTTCTGCATGAGAGCTAAGTCCAGATCAGTTGTTTATCAAGTGACACCTAAAAGGTACTAAAGGAAGCCCAGAAGAATCCAGATGTAAGGCCAAGAAGACAGTGGAGCTGTCCTGGTCCCACCTACCAGAGGCAGAGCACATCACCCTGTGCGCACTACTCAGGTTACAGCAATGCAAATTTTTCAGGACCAAGAAGCTTGGTGGACGGCGGCAATCAGAGTGGAAAGTGCCCGGTGTGCATTTCTGAGCACGGCTCTCAAAACCACGCTTTTGTGCCAGTCACTCCCTTGCAGGGCAGTAGCACGGGCGACAGACACAACAAATCAGTAAGCACCTCGGTGTTTCATGAGCAGCTCCCAGGGTGACAGTTTGCAGCAGGACGTACTGTAGCCAGCGCTTTCTCCAAGTAATAATTAGGCTTACCGGGGAAGTTCTGTTATACAGAGTATGCACAAAAGCGTGGTGTGGTGATCTCTGTGAGAGGACATGGCTCTCTGCTTCAGAGCTTCTGCTTAAAATGTTCAGCACCTTCAGGCAGACAGAACTGGGGCCTCCTACCTGGGTTTTACTCTGCTCCTACGCATATTTACTAAAGGTCCTTTAAAGTGGGTAGTTACGGGCCCTCAGCTGTGCAGGCTTACTGTCCAAGCAAGGTACTGGAACACGGAGCAGCAGGATGGCATAAGGAGGAGGGTTTTTTTAATTTTTGACTTGTTAATGACCCATTAGCTAATTTCAATCATTTGTATAATTGTGTTCAGACAGAATGTGTTGATGTTTTGCTCTCTTAAACCCAAAGGGCATTTTAGGACCTGTTAATACTCTATCTCAGTACTTTACCAATGCTTGAATGAACTCTCTGATAAAGACACCCAGAGTACTGTACAAAATCAGAAGAATCCCCTCCAAACCATTTGCCATCCTCTGTCAAATAGGGGTAATTCCATAAAGTTTGGAAGGGTACAGAACTGTAAAGAACTGATTTATAGTGAACTGGAGTCCCTACTTGGGGACGGAGGAGAAGAAGCTTTCTGTGTTAGTGCAGATCTTCAGAAAACAGAGGACAGAAGCTCAGCCCTCTACCCTGATGTCTTCCCACAACCGTCCCTGGAGGTAAGGATCATTTATGAAGCATTGAACCTGCAAATTAAATGAGCTATGTTGTGTGATCTCTGCATTCAAGAATGGGGTCACTTCTTACATGATATGTGTGACACTGCAGGCTGCTCTTGGAGAAATAAGTGACACTCCTGGACCAAAAGGTTTCAATGTTTCTGCTTTCCAGGTCTTGCTATTGGGCAGATATTAAAGATGGGAGAGGTGTGGGATACACTGTTTTTCGTGCACTGCAGAGAAGCTCCTCTGAGTCACACAGCCAAGTTTAAAGCTAAATTCAGATGAAAAGCAATTCATTTGAATAAAGAGAAATTAAACGTTGCAAAAAATAACACTTCCCAGACAAAGCTGCTGAGGCAAATGATTTCCTCATCATCCTTGGAAGCAGAAGGTCATTTTGTTTTCTACAACTTGAGAAAAGGCAAGTGGAAATGAGTCAAGAGTGTGTGTCCCACAGCCCTTCACAGGGAACTGGATCAGACTCAGCTCTGGAGGATGAAAATCAGGCAAGGGACAGAGTTCTGCCAGCTGCCCTTTCTCCCTCCCTGCCCACAGGGGATGCTCCAGTACCAAGCCAAAGCCTTTCTCTTAAGAATAATTACCAGGTAGAAATTCCCATGGATTGCTCCAAATTACTTAACCACGGCTAATCATATCCCCCACTGTGTAAATGCATAAGATGCTGTCACTGGGGGTGACAAAATGAAACCAGCCCTGGGGAACTGAGGGGGCTAAGCCCGTCCTGGTTTCAGCCAGCTCGCGCTCCACTCTGCTCTCTCGTCACACGCATTAGCCATGCCATGAGCAGACAAATCTCTCTTAACCACTAACTGGGAAATGCAGGGCTACCTTTTCCCATTGCCTGGACCACAAAACACCAGGAAATCTGGCAAGGAAGCTCTGGTCTGCTGGTGCCTCTTCTAGCAATGACATGTGAAAACCTCCGAAAGGTGGAGGGTTAGAAGTGCCTCTTGCAGCTACCGCCTGTTTTTGGAGAGCTGGTGCCCAGGGCTGGCTGGTAGCTGATGGGAACATGTGGCACGTGTGGCACAGAGCCCAGCAGCCAGTGCTGCGGGGAAGGTGTCACTTGTGTGTGGGACAGGTAAAATGCCAACGGGTGGGCTGGAAGAGTGAGATGGCACGTGTGTATTAAAGGGTGACTGAGGGGGGAGAAGGTTTTAAATCATCATAAGGCATTTGCCCCTGAACAGATCTTCACTGGGCAGAGGAGGTGGAGCTGGAATTCAGGACGTATTTTGAAACCATTCCTGTCCATAACAATGCAGCAATAACCAGGTAATTGTATTTCTTGTCATGCTCCCCCCCCCACAGTGAGCTTACTTGGCCCAGCTACTGTTTGGAGCCGTGTGTCTAACATTGGCTGGAAGGCGTTCAGGGCTCTGAACACATAGGGCTGTTGCATAAAGTCCCTAGCTACTTTAAACTAGTATTAATTCAAGACCAGCATGAGGAAGAAGTGAGGTCAGTCTGTTTTGCAAAAGAAAAAAAGCCTCTTTACCTGGACAAGTGCAAGCAGATCACCCTTCTGCTTAGAGAAAGAGAGTAAAATCCAGCTTAAGCAACTAAAGAGCGCACGCAGTCCTAGTGACCTCTTGGGAAAGATTTTTAACTGAAACTGGTCTATGTGTTGTTTATCTTGAACTGATTATGTCAACACAAATGCATTTTCTTTTCTCTGCAGCTTTTCAAAAGACTTTTAATTGCCGTGGTTTGAGATAGCATTTGATAGCATCTAACAGCTGAACAATCCTGATCGTCACCTCTGATTACAAGAGACTAGACAGGGTGCGAAACGTGAAGTCTTGCCTTATTTGCTTTAGAGCTTTTATTCTTTTTATGCTTAATCCAAAGCCCACTGGAGTCCAAACGAAAGTTTTCATTTCATTTAGGCTTTAGCTCAATACCTTTGCCAATAGCCATTTAGTCACAGCCTGACTGCTAGCATATGTAATCAAAACAAGCCCTGCAGCTAGATGCTAAACAGTATTTGTGGATAGCAGGGGCTCAGCACAGACTTTCAAGCTGGAGAAAGAGGCTCTCCAGGTCCCTCCTGAGGTACTTTGGCAGGTTAAAGGCGGTGGCATGAGTGCTCAGCTGTGCAGTTGGTCTGGCACAATTTGCCCAGACAGATTGGCTCTAAAATGACCCGAAAGCAGCAAACCTTCCCCTAACAAACCCACTCTGATATACCTTGCCTGCACCTACAGTAACCTGGGAATGCAGGTTGTGAGAGCTGAGGCATGTAGCCTCCGAAAAACAGAAAGCTTTTTTGTCTGCTGCAGCCAGGTTTTGTTACAGCCATTTAAATGGATGAACTCCTACACAGACAAAGTTGGTTGCTCTGTTTATTTTTTTTGCCCTATTTTCATGTGTATTAACTTAATCCCTGCAATCCCAGTGGGACAGAAATCAAGCATCTTCTCATTAAAATTCAGAGCTATTAATTTTGGCATCCTCTGTGCAATAAGCAGCTTTATTTCAGATTGCACAGTGCCTGCATTTAGCACCATAGTCAGCTTTACAGAATAAAGCAAGAAATATAGCGGTCAATAGTAGAGACAAAGAAAAGATGAAAGGACCAGGTTGAACCTTTCAGGCACTGGGGGTTTTTGAGTAGGAGGTAGGCCAGGACTACGTTATCCTTGTGATTGTTAGGGTTTTTAGTTTCAGAGTTTTTATTAGATTCTTTCCCCTATCCTAACAGTATTAAACATACAAGTCCTGATTTTTGTGTAAAATGACTTAACTAGCCACTGATTACATCCTTAGAAATGGTTCTTAATGCTTATCAAATAAGCAGGTTAGAAAGGAAACAAGACTCAGGTGGCCTGGATCACAACAGGAATCACTTGATTAACTAGGGGGAGATTTAAGGGAGCAAGAACTTGCTGGCAAATCCAATGTCTGTTTTGGAAGAAAAGGAAAGTACAGAGAAGAAATTCTGTGTTTCCTGTTTTGTTGGTCTTTGTGTAAATGAATTTTTTTTTTCTGCTTCTGACTTCTTACCATGGATAGGCTTGGAGCACAAACAGGTCTGTTGATTGTCTTACGATTTTTTTTTTTCCCCTCTGTCTGTATGCCTGTTCCAATACAAACTCTTCAGTCTCGTTGCTCCTTTGCATGAAGCAAAAATAAGTAACTGAAAGGTGTGCAAGTGTATTCAGTAAGTTTTACTGTCCTGTAACTCTTCAGTTGATGAAATATTGACATCTCTGTGTAGCAAACCAGAATATCAAAGTGATTTGTAGACTAACATTGGCTCGTGCTGGTTACAAGCCGTTCCCCTAAGCATGTATATATGTATGTATAATGTCACCCAGTTTAGTAACAGAGGTGGTGAAACTAGGTCCATGTGAGCTTGGAAAAGGTCTGTTGATAACCTTGCTGCTTTGCATGTTGCTTTGGGCTCTGGACTTCCCCTCCCCTGCAAATCTGCGTTGGCTGTTGCACCTCAGGAAGGCACGCAGGCCAAAAAGGTGCTCTCCTGCCATGACCCCAGCAAAGCGCGTTACCTTTTTAATGTTAACTGAGGGCAGCTCAGTTGTAGCCCAGTGGAGGCTGAACAGTAATTCCTGCTCTGTACATCATCTCCTCAGTTCCATCAATGTTATCCCAAGCTGAAGAATCGCATGCAGGAAAGCGAACATTTACTGAGGGCACATTGCCTCATTCTCTGGCCAATACCAATTTTTGGAGCCAAAGGGCTTTATCAATGATTTCAGTTATTCATTAAGACACACATGGTAGTGTGATGTCTACCTGTGACTAAACAAATTATCCTGAATGAAGGAATTTTAGTTCTCTATTCTGGCTGATAAGCTTAAATCATTCTTCTGTTAACTTTGTATGAAGAAATCACATGACAGAAATAGATACATTTCTTAAAACTTTATTCCATTTTCAAGCTGAGGACTCCATGACTCATTCTCACCTGGTTCTTATATCACTGTGGAGTGAACTTGCTCTGAAAACCACTTGGATATCTGTTGCACTTGATATGTCTGCTTCCCAGCTTTGTTTTTAGTGCTGAATTATCTATGGCAAGCTAACCAATAAGTAGTTATCATAATATACAATGTCATTCTTTGTCTTCATGGATAACATGGACTGCTCCTCCAAACACAGCTGCCGGCTCTTTGATTGACTCTCCAGTTTGTTGGCTCCTATGTGATTCTCCAGATGTAACATGTGAGCTCAGTCACTGTTATCAACTCCAGATTAGTAGGGAGATGACTTCTGATGAATGCAAACCATTCTTGACATTCAACAATTTCTGTTTCAGAATGAGGATTATCAGTTTCACAACCTTAAGTGTCATCCCTGTGTCTTTCCCCTGTGATTTGTGATATACAAAGGCAAACCACTCTGATAACAGGCCTTTGCAGGCGCAGTCTAACAATTGCCTTGCATATCCTTTGTCATAGTGTTTCACGCTTGTTCTTCATGCTCGTTCTTCCGCACGTAGTATGTTATTCTTACCATATTCCACAGACCTTCTCAGCCTCTTGTTTTTACTTGTTCCTTGGACAGTACCTTTAGTTGGATGAAAAAAACCAACAGTTTCTATTCTAGATTTGATCAATGTCTCGTGAAAAGATTTGAAGAACATGTAACACCCTCTTGAGGAGACTGATACAAACAATAGCCTCTTTGAAACAAAACTGCTTCCTGTAACCCCACATTCATTCCCCTTCTTCGGATGCTGGTTGGCTTGAAGTTTGTCTTGGGGATTTCGCAGAAGTTTCTCCTCAGGTAGAGTTATTTGGTGGATATAAAAGAATCCAGAAATGTTATTGTTATACTATGATCATGCTTTATAATTTCCAATTATACTGAACCTGTAGAAATTCACTTTTCCAGTATTCAGACCTGGAATAAGATTGTACTTGTAGGCAGCACTTAGAGGATGGCATATGGAGTGACTGTAGGTTGTAGCTGGATCTTTGGATGCTGCATCAGCTGGCTGTATAAGCCTCCAATGCTTATTTTGAAAGGTAACCGCAGCCTCTTTCTTTAGAGCTTACCCTTGCAGATGGAATGTTTATGCTTCAAGCCAGCTATAGAAAACTGCATACAGTGTAAACTTCACCAGACATCACCAGCAACATACAATTGAAGTGGCAACAGATGTATAAATGAACCTGATATAGTGGTATCCAGATTTCATTTTGGTGACTATCCTGGAAAAGTTTTTAACTTGGAAACCGAGTACTTAAATAAAGGGACACTAGTAAACCATGTAAACAAATCTGTCTGTTCCTCATCAAACTTCTTGCTCTAACAGGAATGAGTCTCTTTGGATGATGTGGCTTTCTTTAGACTTCTAGCTGAGAGGAAATATCTTCAAAACTTTATTCATTTGTAAGGATGCAGCACACACAAGTTGATCCAGTCACGTTTGAAACTTCAAGATGCCCAGTCTCAGAAACCTGTGCAGTCTGAAGAACAGCTCAATAATTTTCTTTAAAGTACTGTATGATCCTTAAGTGAGGGCTGCAAAGAAACACAGACTTTTCAGTAGCCAAACATGTTCTGTTTTTCCCAAGAAGCGAGTGTGGGATCAGGCCCCTCCCCTCCTACACACAGGCACATACCACAGTGTCAAGGCAGACATATTTTACCTGGTTCAGCAGAGTAATTGGTTTATAGAAAACAGCTTTAGTTTACTGTGGCTGCTCTCTGCTTCACACACTCCTTGTAAGACTTGACCAGCTCCCACAAAGAAGCTGTTATTTTTCTCCAGTTAAACATACTGTCCAAGAAAATATGCTGTGGGTTACAGTTATACAGGATCCCATCTTCTCATGATGACCTTTTCTTATGTATTTTAACTGTGACTTTCTGCCTGAGGAAAAATTAGATGCCACTTTGAGTGTGCAAAAAATATGTAGTTGGATAGAATTATTTTTAAATTGGAAACATCACAGGTTGGGACTGGGAATCTCCAGCAAAGCACCGAGCAAACTGGCACTCAGTAGGGAAACATAAATAAAATGCTGGATTTCCAGTGGTGATAGAAAATGATTTCTGCATTAATAGAATGTATATCTTTCACTACTATTATCAGAATGAGTCCTCCTTCCCTAGACAGTACAGATCAACATCTGTACTTTGGCTGTAACACTGAATACGGCAAGTCTTCATTAATTCAGTATGTTCCAGATAGATCTCACTTTAACATCCAGCCCGCTTTTCCTCTTCATTTAGTGCAGTTATTTCTATTGATAACTCTCGCCCCCAGAACTGAGGTGTCTTTTCAGCTAACTTGAGTCAGGGTGGAATCTGTGGTCTGTGCTCATGCCAGGAGCATATACTGTTTTCACAGGCTTCAAACGCATGAAATAAGAGAACTTTCACTGAAGATATTATGGCATCCCTGATTTGACCTCCTTTGCCCAGCCTCTCCTGGCATAATCTGATCCTTAGCAGTTTAAATTACTAGAGGCAGGAGCCACCTCTTTGCACATCCTCACACAGCATGCACCACTAAAGGACCCCAGACACGAGCATATGCTTTTTTGAGGCTATGAAGACATCAGTTACTTCAGTTTCTGAATAACTCTGTAGGTGCCAACAAATTCTACGTCCAATAACTGTGGTTTGTTTCTGAAATGCAGCCTTAGCAGGTAACAGTGCCCGCCTTCTTGGAGTTTTTGCTGTGATCTGTCAAGATTACTGAGAAATAAGTCTGAGTGCATGAAAAGTTCAGCAAATCAAAAAGATGCCCACCTGACTTTTAGATACCATGTTTGTATGTTGCAGGCTGATAACCTGCAAAGCTGACAGGTACTAGGTCTGGTGTACAAAGTCATGCTCTCTTGAGAACAAGTGGAAGAAACTAATTGCACTTCATCTCCAGTACGCGACCATACCACCATTCTGCTTTTCTTAAGCAAAGCACATATTTCCAGTTCTTTGGGCACTGCATCCATATCAACACTCTCAGTTACTGCTTATATCAGAACACTGTATGTGTTACAAGCAACATTTCTGATTCACAGATACTTATTCCTAGGACCTTTATGTTGTCTTGTTCCAGGAATGTAACCATTTATGATTCTAGCTACGCATAAAATGGAATATTTAACAATAATCCTCTTCATGGCATTTTTGCTGAAGTGAAATCCTCTGAATGAAATTGTGCTCTGCCTGCCGGTCTTGCCAGCAAAATCTAGGGCCAAGTCTACCTCTGGACCAGGGTTATAAACATTTTCAAGTTTTGTTCCACAACACAAAACAGAATCCAAAGACCCGGTCCACAGAGCCTCTGCTCCCTGACACTCTCCTGCTAGAACAGCCCATGTTCTGTTCATACCTTCCACAGCTACTAGTGAGATAGGAAAATATATCCTCATCTGCAGCAAGACTTGGACAGTCATAGTGTTTGCAAAGTGCTCCCCCCATGGAGCCGTGTGCAGTGACCACCTAGGCTGACCGACTCTGTCGAACAGCCCTAATTTCTGCTTGCTGTCGAATATCATTACTTTTGCAGTAAGAATATCAGGAATTGTAAATATTATCGAGGTTAGATAGTATATTTAAGATTTAATCATTACAGCATTGCTTCTAAGAATTGGATTCTGCCCCTTCACAAGTCATGCTGCTTCCAATTCTAAAGGGGAAGGGTGCTAATTAGCTGTATTATGAGGATGTGTGATGTCTTAATTCACTATAGCCACCTTCCTTTCGCTACAGATAATTGCAGGACCAGAGCTCTTGAAAATGAAGACTATATTAATTACAGACAATGCACAATTGTCCTGGTTACAAGTTTGGCTCATACGCACTGGCAAGATCCCAGGCTGGACAATGAGCTTATGGTTGTGAGTTATGTTCTGATTTTGCCAAACGGTACCAGTGATGTCTGTAACGCGACTAGACCCTAATGCAATTCAAAATGCAATATGGTACAGGGTCTGTCTGCGCAATGTGGACAGATCCAAGTCAGTTTTACATAGCGGTAGACTACTTGCAGGACCATGTAGTTCAGCATGAATTGATTTGCCCAGAATCTGTAAGTGGTTTTGCTCCTCAGCTCTCAGCTCCTGCTATCCAGATTTTCCCCCAGCATCCGTGTTAACCTGGATATGTGTCTGTTAGCCTCAGCAGAGACTGCAAACTACATTCAGGTCAAGGATTGTTTGTTGATTATACTTAAGGAAAGAATCCTTGAGAGAAGGATTTTCTCTTTTACTGCACAGGATGCTTCCTCTTTATCACCAACTTCTGGTACACCCAGGTAGAGCTGAGGGAGCTTGTACAATTAGTCCCAGGAGCTGAAAATGCAGTAGCGGAGTGACAAAAACATGATCACCTGCATGCTTTCCCTTTCCCATATCTGCCACCACCAAGAGCCTGCCTAAGTTTTAGGCAGGTCTGGACCAGTGGAGCAATACTTCAAAATGTAATGCCAAGGGTGTTTGAAGGGAAACAGAAGTCAGTCCCACAGAGTCACGTAGCCAGCCAAATGCCTCACAGTTTCTTTGCTGCCTTTTAAAACACCCAGTTTTGATCCCTGACCAGTTCTGAGCTGTGGTACATTGGGAAGAAATATTCTTCCCAGCTCCTCTGAAGACTTCGTTTCACTTGGGTTGCTTTGATCTACATACCTGCCAATCCCAACACCACAATGAGCCATCTTTTCACTCCTGCTCGCATACTGGGGTTTGATTTGAGACCAGAAATAGAACTCCCTGTTCTGTTCCCACAGCTGTGTTCATGAATGCTCATTCTTTACTATAGTTGCCCATATATCAGCCCTCTTGAGACGGCAGCACAAGCTACATACTTGTCTTCAAGGACATATGCATATTCCAGGAATAAGATAGACAGTTGGGAATAGATCATATTTTTCTACAGAAAAGGCTTAACAAGGAAACAGGAAACTTATCCTTCTACTCTTCACACATGGCTTTGGTCACCAGCATAAGACTGGAAGAGCTTTTGGCATTCCAGCCAAACTTTAGGGCAAGGGAAAATGTGGATTCTAACTTGTGCTATCTGAGCCCACAGCAAAATCCTAGAGGACAGGTGAAAACTGCAGTTGTAGCCCACATCAGCTGGATAATGGGACTGTTAAAATTCACCTCATCACTAAAGTGTTTATTATAAAATTGTAACTAGTTTTTGAACATTTTTTACAAACCTTCTTTTAACTCTACCCCAGCGCTTCAAAGTAATGAGGTTTTGTTTATTTCTAGGTAGGCTCAGTTATGAGCTATCATTAGATCATCCGGGATGGAACCAGAATAGGAGCAGTGGGAATGCGATATGTAAGGCAATATTATCAATATTGGCAAATATCTTCTGTTTTCATCACCTGAAATTCCTGAGGTCTCCACAGCCACACCTTTGTGCTTTTGCTCAACCCTCTGTACACTTCAGCCCCACAGTCACTTTCCTATTAACAGTTTCAACGTGGAGACATGCAGCTTGCTCAGACTGACAGGCTGGAAAGTCATTTAGCCACAAGCTTCTCTTCCCCTTCAGTGCAGTAAGATGACCATTTAAGTATGAATAGGTTTGACCTTCTGACATCTGTCAAGAACCTTAACAGTCACTTAATACATCAGTTTTCCGTGCATTGTCTGCCGTCTTCTGAGTTGGAAGTAATTCCAGCATGGATCATTGTAAGTCACCTTAATACAGGTACCTTCTAGGTGTCTGTTTTGCTTATGGTCCTTGCACTGCTCCTCCACGTTCTCACCGCTCATTACTGAAGCAGTACACTCAGCAACACTGAAAGCGGTCCAGGTAGTTGCATCAAAAAGCAGGCCAACGTGTCACGGCCTTTCTTCACAACAAGATCTTCCCCAGATCTGCCAACATGCCTCACTTCAGGATCTTTTTGCATTCTAACATTTCCTCTGTTACTCATCAGCCTTCTTCTCTCTTCTCGTGTCTTTAATTCGACAAATGCTCTTGTAGAAACCTCTAATGCCTACACTGTCCAGTCCCTTGGTTTTCATAATTGCTTCCGTAGATAATTAGCAGATGATCCTTGTCCTGCAGACTTTATAATCTCTCTCTTCCTGCTACCAATGTTACTCTGTGGTCATAGACTCACAACGTACATTTCCCTGGTCCCAGAATCCTGCAATGTCTCTTCCATCTGACACCTGCAAGACCTGAACTACGTGAAGAAGTGTTTGGCACACACAACACTGCATCAACTTGGGCCAGAGTTGCAAGGCTCTTCATGTTACCCTCCATCAAAGCTTATGTCTGGAGGCTAGATTACCCCAAAACTTGCATAAAAGGGAAGATAAATGGACTTCAGAGAAGAAGAGGTTGGAGGAAGAAATGTATATATATCAGACTGGTAGATGCTCACTGACGGACTGCATCTACTTTGGAGATCACATAAGCAAAATAGACTGTGAGAGCACAAAAATCATTAAGAGGAGTCAACGACTTTCAGTTCTGTACTTAAAAATCAACATTTTCGCTAATGTAACAACAAGATTTTATACGTAAAACTGTAAGTTAGAGAGGCAGGTGATATAGGCAACGATACGTCTTCTGGTAAAATGTGAGACATAACTGTAATATATTTTTGAATGTGTAACTTAGAGCATGTCCTATAGCACCACCTAGCAGGCTCATTTAAAAGTGGCCTATATCCTTTGATCCCTGACTATAACGATGTGCTTATGCAACAGGAACAAGGTGCACTTCAGTCTTCTTTCGCATTCCTTGTTGTGACAGCTGCTGCTTGAAACCAGAATCATGCCAACATGCCAATTAGTAAAGCTCTGCTTTTCACAATTATATTTATCATAAAGCTCTTAAGAGAAACCGTAGTACAAACGGAATGCTGTGCCAGCCTCTCGAGTTTTTGTGTAAGAACCTACTGGTTTCTAGACATGTCCAGACGGCACAAAAGGCAAAAGCACCTTTCAGAAAGTCAGGCTGTACAAACTCATCCAACTCTCCCTCCATATTCACTAGTATCAGAAGTAAGTCTTAGTGACTCTCAGGCTTTCAAAATCCATCATCGCCTTGTGTGTTGTGGTCAGTAAGGAGTCTGGTCTCCAGCTGGCAGTCATCGCCCGCATGCACTTTTTCTTCATGCTTCTGCATGAAGTATGACTATCAATGCCAACTTACAAATGATAAGCTTTGGCAGATGATGAAGCTACCTGCTGAGGTTGCAGACCCATGGCTGCAACAGCTCTCCGCTTATATGAAGCGGGAGGTGAAGCTCTCTTCTTTTTTTCTGGCTGCCTCCCACCTTGTTGCAGCCCTAGCACTTTTCAGACTTTTCAATGATCCCTTTCAGCTCGCTAACCTGGTAGAAAATGATCCCTTTTTTTCCGTTACTGTGTTTGCTGCTGATAGTGAGTTAAAAGCAGTGCACAAGAGGGTCTGATGGATGCAAAAAGTGGTTCAGAGGGAGACAGAGAGGTGGGAAAGGTGGGATCTTTCTTCTGACTTCTTTCTCCTTTTGGGTGGCATCTGCCTTGCCATATTGCGTAAAACCTTAACCTGAGGGTAGAACTGTGCCCTCTCATGAAGGACTGTGTTTTCTTAGCAATTAGCGACTTGTTTATTGGAAGTCAAAACCAAGGCTGTCATTAACAGCCTCTGTTCACCACAGGGAGGGATGCCAGCTATGCCAAGCCAGGCCTGTCCAGCACTAGCATTCCTAAAACCCAGGAAATCATCTAGTAGGAAAAAGATAGGATAAATAGCTTCATTAGGATACTTTCACGTAAGTCCTGGAGGAAGAGCTTCCGCCACCGACCCACCGGAGGCCACGGGGCTTCGAGCCCCGGTAGCACTGCGAACGCGCACTCCGCTGAGGGGAAGCCCCTCCGCCCCGCCATGGC
>Ga0065711_1027790_pt1 | contig 45989 bp, 22 predicted proteins | sample Hoacrofraction12_FD_59098 | JGI IMG/M metagenome (GOLD analysis project Ga0065711, IMG submission 59098) | Hoatzin crop microbial communities from Cojedes, Venezuela - Epithelial fraction 12 v2 (version 2) | ecosystem: Host-associated > Birds > Digestive system > Esophagus > Crop | place... | reverse complement strand
TCTCCTTCTCTGGAGATATTCAAGCCCCGCCTGGACGCGGTCCTGTGCAGCCTGCTGTAGGTGACCCTGCTTCGGCGGGGGGATTGGACTAGATGACCCACAGAGGTCCCTTCCAACCCCTACCATTCTGTGATTCTGTGATTCTGTGATTCTGTGATTCTGTGATTCTGTCATCTGAACACATTTCAGTTTACAGCATCTATGTAGTAAAGGCAATTCAGACTTGATAGATATTTTACCTTACATTTTTTGCTTTTATCTGCAAGAAGCAGAACAGATCTGAAATCATTATTATTTCAAAATTTGTGAAACATAGCACCAGAGTGGTCACAGTGTGTTTACCTGCCTCAGTGCAAACTACAGCACCCCTGAACAGAAATGGGGCTGTTTATACCCCAAGGAAGAATGCTTAGGAATCTTTAATGGAGAGAATACCAAAGACAGAATATGCTGCTAAATGAGTGTTCCTATCTCCTTTCCCATCTTTCTTCTTTCCTCCTTTCTCCACTGCCTTTCACAGCCCCTCACCCCCTTGTACTGATTTGCTGTATCTATTCAAATCAGGATGAGAGAGAAACTGCAGATCTTCATGCTTTGAGGTTACGTTATTATAGGTTGAAACAAAATCTTGGCTGCTCATCTGGGTGTTAATCCTCACTTCTGAAACTCATGCATGATAACCTGAAAAGCCCAGATTTGTTCTCCATCGGTACCTGTCAGTAACTGTTTTCTCTCTTCTGGTTTATATATCTGGTTTGTGTCTATAATTCTCAGCGATTAGCCTAAGTTTACGGTAGCAAGTAGTTTTATTTAAAAAAATATTGAGTAGACCAATGAACTGTAACAGAAAATCCTTGTGAACTAAGAGCAATACTGAACCTGAATGATGTTGTTTCCTGTGCAATTTTCAAACAGGAATGGGTTTGCTCTTACCACTGATCTGGTTTTACAGCACATGGAATGCATCTTTATTATATTTTACATTTTATAATTCATTCCTAAATGTCAAAATGTTTTGATCATCCTCTGGAATGCTGTATATTTGAATCCCCATATGCCATCTAAAATTGTGTTTATTTGTCCAGCCCTGTGAAATGGCAAATAAGATACAGGTTTCTAATTCTGCACAAGGATAGGTCTATTGTATAAGCATAACAACTAAAGCGTGATATATTGCTGCTTATCCAAAGAATTTTACGATATTAGAAATTCCAGTCATGGTAGATTCTTGAGTCAAAATCATGAGATACAAAAAATTACAAGACTAACAAGATTCTCTAGGCAATAACAGCTGCCACAGTTCTCTTCTGCTTCCTACACATATCTGTACGCCTCACATTTCATAAGACAATAACGTAATAACACAATAAAAGGCTTTGAAGTAAGTACAAGTCATTCAGCCATCTCAAGGCAAGACAGAGTTGTTCTCCTGTTCACCAAGCTTTTATATAACCTTTTTTCGTATCAGTTTCTGCTGTCTGCAATTTCTTAAATCACGAGTCCTGGGTTACTAGACTCAGAAGTTAAATGAGTCAGTGGTAGTATGATGTGGCCTCAAAATTCTCCTCTACATAACAACTAATACCCTGACTTGTACTTTAGCAATGCATCTGAGTCAAATGGTCTGCGTTTAAAAATGAAATCACAGACTACATTTTGGCTGTGACAAAAAATCCTGGTTTAGGAGAAGGATCTTTCTTGCAAATGTAATTTCATTATCCAGGAAACATTACTGGGCTATGTTTTCCTGAAAAAGATGCCCCTTCTCTCATTGTAGCAATTCAGGTTTTGTGAATTCAGACTTGTAAACACCAAGTTGTATTCCTATCTGATTTTCACTTTTGTAACTGGTGAAATTTGGTATTTGTCAGCTCTTACTTTCATTTTTTCTCCATCTAAAATGGGTAATAGAATGCATGAGGATGATATTGCTGCTTTTCATAATGAGAGTCTCTGCCTTTACCATGGGAGACCCTGTTAACAGCTGCATTTTCTGCAGGACGTCAAGTAATGTAAGTTACTGCAGCTCTGAGGTAGCAGGACTTGGTACAGCACTTTCCATGTTTTGTCTCATCTGGACAGTCACTAGTAATTAGTGAGTATCAGATGAAGTACATTTTTGAAATTTTTGATCAACAGCATATTCATTTAAAAGTATAGTACCTTGAACTTGCTTGTAACATAGCCCTCATCTGGTGGTTTAGATAGTATAAAATTTACTCAGATGAACTAGAGGTGGGAATGAAGAATGTAATCATGATTCTGAGAGTAATGGGTAGGAGGAGAGCTAGAAGAAAACAAACTGACGAAAGCAATGGAAAACTGCCCTAACTACTAGTGCTCTAAAGCACTAGCTGTGTTTCAGACACAGTTTTACTGCTTTCTAGTCCTGCCAAGAATCATTACCTTATATGCATACTGTGTTTTGTCTCTTTTAATAAATACAGCACTGGTGGAATGCAAACTACCCTTTATCTGTAAATGCCAGCAAAACATCTAGATTTAAAATACTTCAGAATTCCACAGTTTCTTCAGTAACCTGTGAGCTTCCAGGTGGTTCTTGCTATGGCAATTGCTAGTGTCCTGTACAAGCCCACCCAGGAAGCTTCTAAACAAGAATAACTGAAATATTCCCTTCAGAATCAAATATATAATTAGGAAAAAATTGTATAAGCTCCTGTTGAAACAGTTTTTTATTTCAGAACTCATTATCATACATATAGGGGTAGAACTTTACATAAAAATGGCAAGATTTTTGTTTCCATATTATGATTCAAACTGAGTATTCCTTCATGAAAATTGTTTAGTATTAATAATAATAGTTTTCAACCTTTTCTGGTTTTCTGGATTTCTTCAGGGTTGGCCACACTGATTTCAAGAGCCAGTGGCAAAGATTCTGGGATTCTCACATTTGCAGGTCTCTTAGAAGATGCTGGTGTCTTTACACAGGGAGTCCAGATGGATTACTGCTGGCACATTAGTACATTTGACACACGGTTGGTACTTTAAATAATATGAAAGAAAGCAAGATAGTTTTTAGAGAAGTAGGTTTATTTACATGTTTATAATGGATTTAGGTGTTTGAAGATTCCTACACACCCCCAGTCAGAGTTTGAGAAGCATCTTGTATGCACTTCTGAGATTTCAGTGAAATTAGGGACCACATTAAGAACAAGTTAATCTTGAACACTTTGGTGAAGCCAGGCTGCACACTCTAAAAAATGTCACTATCCACTTAGACACATCTTAGAGTATTTAAGCACCTGGTAGGCGTGGCCTTTAATTACTGAGTAATAATTGGAGGGAAAGAGTAAAGCACCCAAAGTTTCCTTTCATTTTGAAACTACCTTTAAATTTATACACAAAAAGCCCTCCTCCAAGACATAGCTTTGCACCATGCCTGGGTAGCTTCCCTTTGCAGCCTCATGAAGCCCGCCTGCCTACCACTGCACCACGAAGTGTTCCAAAAACAGTGACTTCAAGGAGCTTCCAAACGCACCTCTTGCAAATTTACTCTCTTTTTCTCCTTTGTCAGTAGCCCCACAGTCGCACACCATTCCACGAAACATACGGTAATGCAAATGATGTTCAAAAGGACTGAGCAAGTTTTAGGAAGGTAAATCTTCATCAAATGTGTCTTTAAGGACTCCTTCAAAACACCACTGTGTTTAGCTGTTTGGAGGTGCACCAGCCTCATGGCTTGACAATGTAATAGGAAAAAACCTCATGTCATTAGGATAAACGTGTTGTTTCTTTCATTGTACTCTGCCTTTAGACATCTAACACTCACAGTTCACTGTGGGAAACTGGAAGTCTGAAAAGCACACAGGGTAGGTACTGTTTTCCACTGAGTCACATGTACTGAAACTCCTCTCTGTATAAACACTGAAATACCAGAAATGCCACTGATGAAGAACCTTATCCATCCTGAGTTTTACAGTGTCTGTCTGACTGGTTTGTCAAGCAGATTTGTGGATAAAAAGAAAATAGAACAATTTTGATGCCAGGTTTCTCAAAACAGCAGTCAAAGCAGGAGGGATGTATGTGAAATAAATCAGACCATGAAAGGTTCCTAACTTTTCCTTTTTCACTTTTTCCCCTTTTCTTTTTCAGTTCTTTGGCACATCTCCTGAGCAGGTTAAGTTTCAGATTCCTCACTGTACATGAGAGGAAAATCTGAAATTTTCCACATAGAAAGGAGTTTTTGCAGTCTGCAAATGATGTATATGTGACATAGTTGGTTTCTCCATCAGTGTGACTTTGAAAGAAGCCTGAATTTTATGAGTATTTGTTATAATATAACATTTGCCAGAGGTCTCTAGTTTCCCTAATTATTGAAAATCTGGAACAGAGAGACAAACTCTCATGACAGCTCAGAAGCCAGTCTAAATCTGTGAAGGGAATGCCTCCAGTGTCTGAGAAAGGGAAAAGCATTAGGAGGAAATACAGGAGTAAGCTCAGGAAACTTTCATTTTTGTCACTTAAGGCTGTCTGTCTGAAAAAATTAGCTTAGTGTATGGTTGCACACAGTGGGATATTTTGTTGTTGGGCTGAGCTGAAATCAGAGCTGAAAGAATTTTCTGGGGCTCATGAAATATTAAAATACCCTTTGATTTAAGAAACAAGGAAGAAGGAGCTGAAATGCCATGGTTTCAGAGAGCTGAGAAGTGACCATGATGTTGTGGGAAAGCATAGGGTGGTTTTTTCTGACTTGGAGAGCGTGAAGCAGGAGGGGAACTAGCCACGTGAGATGAGCAGCTGCCATGGATGGCCTGACTCTCTGTGCTGCAGCAAAGGGCAAAATAACCATGCTCTTCTGCCTGACAGCTGGTGAGTGAAAGACTTCTCGGTGAACCCAGGTGAAGACCTGTGGGAAGCATCTAATCCTCTAATGTCTTCAGTAGGTCCCATGCACTTTGACCCCATACTTTGTACAGCAGTTTGTACAACCTTCTTCTTATGTGATTCTTTCTAATTTCCACAAGTAATATCTATTAATAAACACTCTTTTATGAATATTCACATACAGAAATATTTTTTCTAACTGTTTTGCTATGAATTTTTCTCAAATGGGCTTAAGGAATGCAAACACCAGTAAGTGAACTTTTAATTCTTGTGGTTAAAATTATAGCTACATATATAATTCATCTGAATAGTGTTCACTGTTCAGTAAACAAAACTAATCACCGAGGTCAGGATAAGAGTGACTTAAAAGGGATAAAAATGATGATGTGCTCGATTCCTATTTCCACTTTGGGTGATTAGAATATTCAGCTGTCACAGCTGGAAAACTAAAGGCAAGAGACACAGTTTTAGATTTGTTATGAAAGAGCTTTTCTTTTAACAGTCTTTTAAAAAAAAAAAAAGTGGGGCATTCATTGAAAGTAGCAGAACCAGAATCTGGGACGCAGCAATTACTGTGCTGAAAGAGCACTGATGTGGAAGAAATGCTTTGCCTCCATGTAAGGCAGTACATAGAAGCACATGTCTGGGTAGAGGCAAGGTCTGAACAGGCTTTAAAGTTTCTCTGCGACAAACATCTTTGAAGAACTCTTCATTCTTTGCTTGTAAAAGCAATTGATTTTAATGTTGCTTGACATAGATGTTTGTATCCCTTTTATATTACGCACTCTTCTCGTAGAAAGAAACATTAGTGTTAAATAAAGGGCTGCAGATCCTGGTGAACCAGAGACATTTCTGTGATTTTAAGATGCTGTGAAAAGTTTTCCATTCATCCGGAGTTTGCTCTCATCCACAGAACCACCAAGTCCAAGCACATTAACCCAATATTAGCACTTTAAACTGTCTTGGCCTAATACAAGGATGTTTAGCACTAACAAAAATGAGTCTTAATACATGATCCTCTTAAGACACCTCTGGTTTTCTTGTTAAGAATGAACATAAATAGATTATGATATAGACATATTACAGAACATCTACGCGCTAAAACCAACACCTATGAAATCAGGCACCACCCTGTTAGCAAAAGATAAAAGATACTTTTTTAACATATTTATTTCGGGATACAACAAGCTATTGTATTCAATTCCTTCCACTGCAGTGATTTCTGCACATACTCACAAAAACTCTTCTGAGTATTTACCTAAACTTGTGACTATTTGTTCTTTTTTTATGGAATAATTTAGAGCTTTATTTGTCAGCAGGTTCATCACAGATTAGCTCCTCTTAACATTTTGTCTCATTACAGTTTTCCATGACAATGAGTCTGCGAACACTGATGGCCTCTTACAATATATTTCACTTTTTATGTCTTCTGTGTTTTGACTGCTGATGCTTTCCAGTTCAGCGTGCATCACTGAAGCCATAAACAGAGTAGAAAGTATATATAGCAGAGCAAACAGCTAAGTGGAGTATATAATCAAACCAAGATATGTGCTTTGAAGGTATCTTCTGTTAAGTACTGCAGGGGCACCAGAATTGGAAAAGCTTAATCTTTCGCTTTGGTTTGATAAATGAGAGAGCTGAAATTATGCTGTGCATACACATGTGTATCTGCACTGCACAGGTGAAAGACAAATTTATGCCAATACACTGTGAAGATTTCAGAACTCTGTTTTATTACACAGCCATCCTTTCATCCAGCCATTTGCAATAGTGTAGGAGAGACTTTCAGCGTGACAGAAGGCATTCCTTTTTTCCTCTGAGATTTTCTTCTTTAGGAGATGACTGCACCATATTGCACAAAACCAGCATACCTTACTGCAGTACAGCTTTGAAGCGCTTGCAGTTTTTCTCAGTTGGCCACAGTGCCCAAGGTATCTACATGACACTGGGGAAAATGGCAGGCAGTTTCGAATCTGGGAAAAATATTTGTTCTGCTTAAAGAAACTTCAGTAACTTTTCAGAGCTAAGCACTGCCTTATTAACTTGCCCGCAAGCTCCTGACATGTAAATGGGTTTAGCTCTTGAAACACTGTAAAGATCATAGCAAGGTAAGATCAACCTATCCTTTGTATTTGTGGATAGATGTCCTTTATTCAGGGTTAGGAGAGGGAGGAGGAGGATCTGATGGGGCTGAAAACATTCAGACATTTGGAGAATTACCAGTCTCTTGAAAAATATGATGAAAGATGAAGCTAGCTGGGCATCTTGGTGGACATATTTGCTACATCAGCACCAGCTGGTTTATATTAGAATTAGAAGAGACTGAGGGCTTTAAGTGGATTCAGTAATTGCTCCTACTAACTTTTTATGCTGATATTTACAGCTTTCATTATTAGACATACCAAAGTTTAATTTTTTCCTAGAGAGTCTGTTAAAATACTTTTGTTTTTCTTTCTCAGTTATTTACATTTAACAAAGATGGCTAATGAAATGATCTTCCTTTCTCATCGCAGAAACAGACTTTCTGTGAGCAGATATTTTTCAGAATCACCTGCTTTATTGTTTCTGTTTCTTTTTACTGAGACCCTGACTTAATTGAAAAATGTTGTTTATGACATTTTAGAAGTTCTGCTAATAGAGTGTCCAGCCAAATATGCAACAATCTTGAAAACGTTTCTGACATCCAAGAAGAAAAAGATAAATAATCAAATACATGAAAGCTAGGAAAATCTTATTACTTTTAATGTGAGGGCATTTCATTTTCAAAAATAAAAAAAATCCCTTTCTAGTACCTTTTCTTATGACCATCAACTTGAAACAAGCCAGGAGTTTGAATCTGGCCATATTCGTGTTTAAGCAGCTCTGTTCTGTGGGTATTTTGTTTTGTTTTGTGTGTATTTTGTCTCTTCTTAAATACAAAGACATGGAAGACCTAGACATGTTTCTGTTTTAGAATCCCAGACAGTTAGAATAAAGACAGATCTTTAAATTCTGCTCATATTAACATCAATAATGTTTAATCTGACTTCTCTTTTTTTTATGGATTATATATGAAAAGCTCATGTATGTCCTAGTAAGACTGCAGAAGTTAACACTGCAAATTAAATCAGTTTGTGTTCTGGCCACTCAAATGCAAAGTCGTAACTATTACGATTTCGAGACGTACTTTTGTCTGGTTTCAGTTTATCATTGTCACATATACTCATACAGAGCCAGAACATAGCATTAGCAAGACATAAGTAAAATTACCATTGGTAGCTGTCCCTGACAGCCAAAACCAAGCAGAATATAAGGGAAGAGTATCAAAGCTAAGTAAATTGCAATTTGGTCACAGAAAATCTCCTGAATGTAAGTGTGTTCTTTTGCAGTTTTGGGGCAGAAAATACTATAATTTTAAATCTTTTGTCTTTTCCTTCATTGTCTTAGTCATAACTGCATGGGATGTAATTGTATCTAAGGACCAAATTTTGTCAGTAAGATGTGTAGAGGAAGGAGCAAAGGCTCCATGGGGGAAAAAAAAATTACCTACATTTTTTGGCAATTTAAGCGTAGTCTAAGCTGTAGATTTTGAACTGTAACTACTTTTATGTTCTAAAAAAGGAAAAAATAAAATCTGTTCCGTTGATTTAATCTGCTTTAGGTGTGTGTAACAAGGTGTATTAGTTTGCTAGGCATAGAAAGAAAATAAAGTAGATGTCTATGTTGTGCTGCAGTTTTAAGGTTTTATCATTTAACCCTTTATATAAAGAACACAGGTTTTAGGATCCTCAGAGTCACAGTTGTTATCTAGCTTACAGTTTTCACATTCAGTGCCAAAGTAGGTGACTTCTACAGAAGTGCATATGCGTGTAAGAGTTCTGTGCGTGCAGAATATTTATTCTGTTCCTCATAGAATCATAGGTTGGAAAAGACCTCCAAGATCATCAAGTCCAACCATCAACCCAACACCACCATGCCTACTAAACCATATCCCGAACTGCCACATCTACACGTGTTTAAACACCTCCAGGGATGGTGATTCAACCACTTCCCCTTGGGCAGCCTGTTCCAATGCCTGACCACTCTTTCAGTAAAGAAATTTTTCCTAATATCCAATCTAAAACTCCCCTGACACAACCTGAGGCCACTGCCTCTCATCCTATCGCTAGCTACTTGGTAGAAGAGACCAACACCTGCCTCACTACAACCTCCTTTCAGGTAGCTGTAGAGAGCAATGAGGTCCCCCTTCGGCCTCCTCTTCTCCATACTAAACAGCCCCAGCTCCCTCAGCCACTCCTCACAAGACTTGTGCTCTAGACTGCTCACCAGCCTCGTTGCCCTTCTCTGCACATGCTCCAGCAACTCAATGTCCTCCTTGTAGTGAAGGGCCCAAAACTGAGCACAGTACTCAAGGTGCAGCCTCACCAGTGCCAAGTACAGGGGCATGATCACCTCCTAATCTTTCTGTATTTCTGTCTTCTGCCATGTTATTTGTGCTAGAACCCTTGGCAACAGGGACAAAACCTTGCTTTCTGGTTTGGTCTCATTTATACAGATTTTAGTTTAGTGAAATAGGAGAGCTAATGCTAGCATTTATCAGTGATTTTTAGCTGTCTTGGAGCTCTATTTATTAGATCTCTTATAGGCGAAGTGGCAAGTTTGTGCATGATCAATAAACATTTAAGCAACGATAGTTTATATTCTTTTTTTTTTTTCCTCCCAACAGGTCATTTGACATCTGAAGGTGATCTGTTGTAGAATAGCCTGATTAATAGTATCTCTGTTCCTCTGGAAATATGGATCTCAGCACAGAATGAACTGCTGAGAAAAAGAAGATAATGAACTATATCTTCCTTCAGAGTTTATTTTATTTGGAGCAGCCAAATTCCTCTTTGCCTTTTTCTTAAAGGACTTTATAGACAGATAGATGGACAGATAGATAGACAGATGGATGGGTAGCTAGGTGTACATAATATATTACATATTCATTACTTAAGGTTATGTGTATGCTTACACACATACAGTGGGACTGTATCTTGATCCCCCCTTTCCTCTCGGCTGCCCACTACATTCCTCAGGGAGGCTGGCAGTGGGAAACAGCATGGAGGTGAAGAATTACGGCTAAATTTCCTCCAAAGCCAGGGCTGGAAGAAGTTCAAAGGAATTTAACACAGAAACTGATACTGTCAATTTGTTAAAGGTTTGAAATGCTGGTTCGTTTGAAAAGTGACCCTTAGAGCAATAGAGTATATTAAAGTATCTTTTCAGTGAGTCATGGTTCAGTGGTCCACATCTCTACACATGAACACTTGTATGTTCCATTACATTTTGTTCTTCCTTCCACTTACCTTATCTCTATGGTTTTCAATATTATGGCTGAAATAGCAGCTGATATCCAAATTACTTTACTCGTGGAAGTGGAGCAAGCCTTTGTTTATTCTATTCATGCTCAGCCAGAAGCCTATCTTAGTTTGACTTCAGCATAGGTCACAGTTTCTGATCAAACTGGAAGATGGAACATGGCAGGGTGATGTCGTGTAACCTTCAGTCTTTTTTGCTGTTAGTCTCTTGGCAATCTGCTGCATTGGATAATATGGCCAAGGGTGAATATTTCCAAAGTGTCTCCCTCCTGAAATATTTCCTTTTTCTTGATATGATTACTAAGTTATTAAATGTAATGATTATTAAAGTGCTTTCCTTTCCATTCCAGCTGAATTCATTATGTCCATGTGAAATAACCTGTGGTGCTCTCCATCTGCTATTTGATGTATAGCACTTTAGAAGTCAGCTGTGTAGGAGAACTGTCCCATAATTGTGCGGGAGTACCATTGTTGTCAGTGGCATGGATACACCCCTGAGACCTCCTGTGTTGGACATATCCTCAAACTCCTTATGCTTTATTGCTTCTTTGGGAGTTGCTTGTAGCTCCAAAGTTACAAGCAAGTAACTCACTCACTAGTTTTCCTTTTAAGTAGGTCTCTCTGACACATAGAGCCCACTACCTAGCTAGTGGCAAGGGTTGATATTTTTTGATGACAAACTTCATTAAGACTAGCCAGTGAAAGTAAGCAGCCCTGCTGTCCTGTAAGCCTGACCTACACCTCTTAGCAGTGTGGGAACAGTGTTCAGCCCTCAGCAGAGAGGAGGACACCTGCTATCGAAAGCTTTTCAGCACAGTCCCTGCTAGCATGGCTGACACCACGCCTGTGCCTGCAAGCAAGCACCACAGCCGCAGAGACACCGCTTGATGCTGTCCAGTTAAGGCTGACCTTTCTGAGCAAGTCAAAGGCTGAATGATGTCAACAGTTGTAAATGTGACAAGAGTCAGATGACCTTTACAAAGAAAAAATGTGGGGTCAAACAGAATCCCTGAAGTCAACACTACAACCTGCCTTTGCCCTTTGTGAACAAAAATGTTTCTTCTAGCAGCAATAAAAAAGAATCTCTTGAATTTTGTATTGGGTAGTGAAGGCTAAAGTCACTGGATGGTTTATGACAAGCAGTCCCAACTAAGACACAATGACTGCCCAGAATAATCTCATAATATCTTTAACTCTGTGCTTACCTAGCAGAATGAACGAAGAAGAGGTTTTCCTTTGGATACCCACAATGAGCTCATCACCAGACCATCATTTATTACTGAAAAAATATGGAGATTTTGAATCTGCATATTTACAGTCAGATAAACCCCTGTGTTGACCAGAACCTGCATCCATTCAGCACCAAATCCCATCTTTCTTTAAGTTAAACTGGCAACAGATAAAGCCTCAGACTCATGTAAGATGCTGATCAATGTTTTAGGACTGTTAAACCCAGTTTTCTGTCAAATTAGGGCAGAATTTTTTTTTCACAAAGCTGAATGCAGGCTGCAGGATGAGCTATGATACTTTCACTGATGCCACTTTCTTGCAGATTCACTTTGTATAGAACAGGAAACATAAATGAAGGAGCAGGTACTGAGTTATGCAGGGAGGATGCCAGCTGTTTTCTGTGCTAAAACTTTTTACTGCCCAGTCTGTCTTTCCTCTGCATTATTACCATATTCTTTTCCCCTTAGCTTAGCACTGTCTGTATGGGAATATGACCATATATTAATATAGGGCTTAAGTGTGCTAATAATTTACAAATCATACCCCAGGGGTTAGTACTGAGTTCTTCAGTAACTGGAATCTCAGTTACATGAGGCTCGGTTTTATAGGGCCTGAACATTAGCAGGTTGGATTTCTTTCTGCACTAGGGGTGGAGTTGATCTCACCCAACTTCAGCTGTGTAAGAAGAAGCTAACTACCTGAATAGATCACCATTTTAGTCGCTGGCAAACATTGTATTCAGGATCCTAATCATCCCAGCCTGAGGTAAAGCAGTCACAGGAAGTGCTGATCTCAGTGATTATCTCCAAACAACCACAGCAAGATCTCAAGGTTTGGTATCGCTGAGAATATCTTGTCATCCTGGAAATGTTCCAGAGTAGCAACAAACATGGGTCTACAGTGCCTTTGCAGATCAGCTTTGAGACATAGGTCTCAATGCACAGTTATGCTCCATCAGAAGGCCTGTGTCTGACTTTCTCCTTCTGACGCACCCATCCTTAAAGTAATCTGTGATAGCTTAGGTAATATTCAGCTTCCAGGTTTTCAGCAGTTAAAAACTCCTAAACATAGGGGCTGAAATTGTTTTCCTATTGTTTTTCATTAACAAGGGTGATTGTTTTGTATCAAGAAATAAAATAAACTGACAAAGATCCAATGAAACCCAAAGGTTTAAGAAACTATTCCCAAAATAAGGCAGAACAGCTCCAGCTGATTTATAAAACTGTATTTATAAACAGAGAACAGACCGAGTAGGAGATCCTTTATTTCTGTCAGTATATAGAAGAGCTGTATTAACATAAAAATATAAACACTTTCACGTGATGTAGTGGAAATTTTTTGAAAATTATTCCCCTTTTTTAAGATTTTATTTAAAAAGACTTGTGACAATTGGCAGCTAAAACATTTTTAGATTAGCAAACATGTTTGCCAAAAAATTAAAAGGAAAAAGTAAACACCCTGAGGAGATTTCAGCTATAGACAAGGAAAATGTGTCAACAATTGAAGTCTTACATACAGACTTTGGAATACAAGCAGCAAAGCAATAAACATAAATTGTAAGTAGCTGCTAGTCGTAATATATGCAGACAGGAGGCCTTTTTGTTGACTCAGTAGGGAGAACAATGGTTTGTTTATCTGGTCTTACACTTTCAAAATGTTGACTATGGACATATGTCCCGTCAGCTAAACTTCACTGCCAAAACTCTGTGTTCTGGAAAGATTCAATATTTTAAGTCAATGTTTCTAAGATTAAAACATGTGGAAAATACCTTAATGAAAAATATTTGGAAAACGGTTTCTCATAGATCAAGACTTGAATACATTAGTTTACACACAAATGCTTGACAAATGGTATTTACATTTACTAAATGTCATGAGTATCTTTTCTTGGCTGCCTTAAAAAGCCATACACTAGAAATACTGGAAAGCCATAATCATGGTGGAAGACATGGTGCTGGTACCTTCAGATGAAGTTTCTCAAGCACTGAGATGCCTGGCGAGCAGCATCAGCCTTAAAAACACAACAAAAGTGCTAACAGGACTAGGGCACCAGACATCAGTGTTTCCCAATATTCTGATTTATTTAGGAACATATACTTATAGTAAGCTGCTTCTTGGTATTTACTGTTGAGCTCTTTTGCCACTGGAACTGCTTTAGAAAACAAATACTGACTATGAGATCAGCAGACAAGCAGTCACTCCCTCTTGCAAGAACTCTTGTAATATAAATGACCCTTTTAGCTGACTTTTTGTTTGATACTGGCAGGTAATGTAGTGCAGACCAAGCTATTGCAAGAGAAAACCCGTAGGATATACCACAAACCAACTGTAACAACTGACATTTCAGATAAAAATGAATTTTCTGATAATCAGTCCAATTTGTAATCTGGCTGGAATGTCCCTTCTTCAGTCCTACCAACTCACTTGGTGCTCATCTGTCGCAACTGGTCCATCATCTGCTGTCACTCATATGTGTTTTTCTTTCCATTTTACTGGGATTTACTTCAAAAGGTCAACATACGTAATGAGTTGGGGGAGGAATAAAGAATTATTTATCCAAGAAGTATTCCCTCCCATTAAGCACTTTCCTGTCTATCTGAGAAATTTGAATTATTTTTCAGGAAAATCTGATGGTGTTCCTTTCATCTTCTGGTATTTTGTGCTTAGAATAATTATGAAGATGCCAGACCGAACGGGCACACTGGGGAGGTACTAAGACCCATCCTGACACTCCTGTCAGACAGACAGACATTCCAGTAATGCTTCAATCTCCAGTGTCTCATAACCAAGAAAACATTTTTAGGAATGAAGGTCTGAAAATTCCTAATATGTAACTTTTCAAAGGTTGTGAGAAATTGATTGATGGGCCTCTTCAACAACCATCTTCCTCATATCTCTTACTATAACCCATTGACTGAGATGGAAGACAAGTTGTAACAACGGAGTGATCAAACCCCACAGAAGTAATGGTCAAACTCTGTTTGATTTTCTTCCCTGTACTTTGTTGAGGTATGTCACTTAAAAGCTAGGTCACTTCCCAGGTTGTTTTGTTGAAAGAGTTCACCAACAGCCTCTAGACAGAGATATGCCTTTTTTTTGGACCTACAAATAAAACTGCCCTGTGACATTCTTGGAGCTACAGCAAACTCTAGGTTAAGAAAGTGGGAGGGTCGATCTATGAGGCCAAGAGAAATATTCAATTTAGTGTATCAGTGGGTGAAGAAGTCATGAAACACAAGCTTTGCTTGAGGGTTTCCCCCACATGCTTTCTTAGCATCAGCCCTCAGGTTCTCACTGCTTCAGACCTCTGAATAACTTGTGTCATTATCAGTGTGTAATCAGTCTCTTCCCTCCAGAACTGCCTGTTGACTGCCTTCCCTCAATTCAGCAGCTTAATGTGCCAGTACTGTATTACCAAGAATGGAGAACTTGCAACAAAGAGAAGCTATCACACAAAATGACTCACAAATACAGACAGAGAACAAGACATTTCATTTTATTTCTCAAATGATACTGCATAAAATATATAAAAGTCGCTGGAGGATGGCTCTTTGTAGTTCTTCTGACCTTCAAAATGTAAAGCCTTTTTTTAAGCCTTCCAAGTGACTGCATGCTTCTGCAGTAAAATTTGTACTAAATCTTCATCTTGAAAGCCAGCAAGGTGCATCTATGTACCTGAAGAAAGGTTAGCTTTTTAAAAGACAGGAGGCTTTGCAGTCTGAAACTATGTAAAGCACTTCTTCATCGCAGAGTACTCAATTTTCACTCAATCTGAAATAAGTCGTTGTCCATATTTATCAGGCCATGTGGCTACACTCCTAGCTAATTGTCACACTTTAAGGCTGATCTATGGCTCGACTGCTAACTTTAATGGTACCTGATTCTCAGGATATAACTTAAGAGTTGATAGAGCAACTTAGGGGCAAAGCATATGTTGGACTTCCAAGGCAGCATCACCCTTGCCACCATAGGCTCATTCTGGCAAATGGGAAGGGTAAAAGTTTCCATGCTTCTCTGACAATTTACATGCATGTGTGATAACCTGCAGAAGCGAAAATTTTTCTTCTCTTTCTGAGAGTTTGTGAGGAAAAATGAGCTAGCTGACCTGATTTATGTTTTCATGTTTCAGCCCTATATATTTGTGTCTCTATCTATCTATCTATCTATCTATCTATCTATCTATCTATCTATCTATCTATCTATCTATCATCTATCTATTTCTTTATCTATGCCTGTATCTCTAGATATCTAGAGATAGATAAACAGATACATACATACCTACATACGTACACACACATATACTTACATATGTACAGCATCTGTGGCATCAGACAGATGCCATACCTATCTCTCATTCTGTCTATCTATTTATCCATTGTTTATCTATCAATATAAAATACATTTACATAAGATATATATTCAAAGCCTTCATTTAGAAGCACAAACATGCAGTGCGGTAGGGGTCAGATGCTTTCTGAACATCCTTCTCATCAGTTTTAAGACTAAATGAATCTGAGTCATTCACTCTCTAATCATTGCACTAGATACCTCTTGAAATAATAGAGCAGTAGATGATAAAGGAAATATCTCCCGCTCCCCCCTTCAAATTTTGATCATGTGGTGGGGAGGAAAGTGCTAATCTGTGGAAAGCTGGTTAAACATATGCCTTCCAAAGACAATGTATACAGTGAAGACATGTACATTTGGTCCTGCACAAAAGGGTTACGATGCTATTTTACTTTCATTATTTTAGTCACGAGTGGCTATTAACCAGCATTAATTTACTTCTTGAAGATATAGTGTGGCATGGAGGGCAGTATGGCTGGAAAGGGTAGGGAAAAAAGGCATTAATGGTTTTCTAGCCAGAAACTGTTTGGTCACATAGTTTTTACTAAAGTCCATTGTAAAGTTTATTCTGAAAGATGAGTCTGAAGAATGCATGTGGAATAAACTGCTGGTCCAAAGTGAGTAAAACTCATGCTTTTCTTTTGGAGTCTAGTATAATCAGGTACTGATTGTGTCAGAATGAATTCCTTTGTTTAGTGCTGCTTAAGTAGATGAGAGTCCCTTCCTTACCACCTCCCTTAAAACAGGCTAAACTGGGCCAGAGAAGAGGGAAGAGAAAAATGGATTTCAAATATCCAACACACAGTGTTTTCTAGGGAGAAACAAAAGAAAGTATTGAACTTTACAAATAATTTTTCATTTTACACTTTTACCCCTCTGATGCTTTCCTAGAATCCAACAGTCCATTGTTCACAGATCAATAAAAGCAATCAGAAGAAAAGCCTCCAAATGCACTTTCCGTGGTGCACTGGAAAATATCTATGGAAGACAGATTTTTACCATGTTCATCATAGTACTCTCATCCAGTAAAAGCAGAACCAGGCCTGCTGCTTTTGGTGCCACACAAGGCACTAACATACTGGTGATGGCAGGCAAAGGATGTCACACTCAGCAATATGAGCACCTAGCTATCAAACTTTCCAGCATAAAGAAGGAGTCTAAAGTTGATTTCGTATAAGTTGTCTAAGAAAAGAGACTCAGGATGTCCAAGGGTGAATGTTGAAAGACAACTTTATTTTCCCCTGTTGGAAAGATCAGAAACTGTCACAACAACTTTTTTCAGACAGATTTTTTTCTTTGCTGAATTTATAGTATCCTTAAAAACTGTTCACAAACAGGTACTGTGGTATATAAATCCTGTATTCTTGTCCTAGTCCTCAGATAAGTCTCATGAAAATTCAGAACATTCTCAAACTTCAAGATTCAACTTATAGCCAGCAACAGATTTCAAATTCCCCTCTGCAATAGGATGTACAGTCACTGGAAGTTCCACAGGTTAAAGTTGTTTAAATAATTATACTAACTCTTACGCTGACAATAAGCATCCAAAAATGAACAGGAAACTGATGTAAGGCAATATAATATTCATTGATTACTTATGATAAGCATAGGACAAAGCCTTCTCTATTAAAATGCAATTACTCTGTTTATTCACGTTGGGTATTTGGACCCAAGTTCTGGTATAGGTTATACTAATGTAAATGTAAACTAAATCCCAGATGAGTGCAGTTAATACAAATTCACACAGAAGTAACTGCAGGTGAAGTTTACCTGGCCAAACAGATTTGTCTGGCCTCTAAATTCTTGCTGCCTCCCCAGATCCTTCACTACGGGTGATCTGACTAGGAAAACCCAATGTAAAGGCTATCATGTATATAAATAAAGCATGTGGAAGAGAAGGCTTCTTAAGTACTTTGGGTTTGCATCCAATTTCGAATCAAGCCTAACATCTTGAAGTTTGGCTTCCAATGGCAAAATATGTTCCTCCCCAAATACTTCATTTCATCAGTGACTTCCACGTAAAAGTATGTATTATATTTTCTCTGTGCTATTATAAAACCAGCTCAACTCCAGAAATAATAACCTTTTTAACCAAGAAATTTAATTTCAGCTCAGAAAAAAAAAGTTTAGGGAAAGTAATTCATATGCCTAGAGAATATTTCAAGAAAAGATAGTAAGTTCAGGGCTTACTGTACCTTCTGCTCTTCCTCTACCCTTGCAAGAAGGGAATGCATAAGGGATTTATGTGTAAAATATGATTCTATTATTTTCTCAGCAATAGCCTTAGCTAAGGCTACTGGTCTCAGCTGCAACAAAGTCTCTTAGAAAACAGCTTAATGCAGTTCTATCTTTCTTTTAGGGTTTTAAACCAAGATTTTCTCCACTGTATCACTAAATCCATCAATCCATATCACCAAATACCACTAGTGACATCAATAGGTATAAGTACTTTGAACAAAGAATGCATACATAAAAGGTGCCAACCTACTTCAAGACTGGGCTGATCTTCCTTTGCGCCAATGCTTCTCCCCCCACCAAACTTATCACCGTAGTGAGCTGGATCTTCCTTTAGTCTCCTGTTGCCAATCCTGGCAGAAGACAATAAATCTAGTGCTGAAATATCTTACAAGTTGCTAGTGACTTTTTGTTTTCTTTTGTTTTGTTTTCACTTTAGGGCAGTGTCCGAGAGCAGCAACATACTTTCCAAGAAGGATTGTCTTGATATCAATGTAAGAAATACCAAACTATCAGGTATGTGGCAGGAATGTTATTGCTGTATTGAGGTAAAAAAATACTAAAGTTGTTGAAGTAATTTTGTAAAAGCTGCTGTGCCTGTAAATATCAACCACCTGAAGTACCTTGGATAATTTAAATACTCACCATGTTTCCCAGCCCTAAGCTGTTTGAAATTCAGAGTGTTTTTTCTCATTACGGCTTACCATAGGGTGACTGGTGTTCACCTGTTTTCCTATAGGAAACAGAAATAAAAATTAAAGAATGCTCTGGCTGGTTTGGAAAACAGAACCACAGTTACTCCTTGTACAGCTCTCTTTACTGGAGATAGACGGATTGTGAACTTAGTTTACTACCTGTCCTACAGATCGTTCTTTAATCTACTTTCCACAATCACCTTGCAGAATCTAGAGACAGAGATCAGTTCTAAACATTGGTGTTTCTCTCTTAAACACACAAAGAAGAAAAGAAACTTATCTTAAACAGGCCCTAGTTATTAAGTCCCAGTGACCGAATTAACTCCATTTCACAATTTTCACAACTGAGGACTTCTGTCTTTCACAAGTGAAAACATAATGCCTAAGGCTTCTTGTTGCTTTCATTCACGCTCTTGTGATTTTCTCAGCAATGTTTGCTGTAAAAACTCACTTAAAACTCACTCTCTAATATCTGTAAAAGAAAAGTAAGCTGAAATAAGATTCTGCCTCATATTTAAGTGACCATTTGATTTAGAGCAATTAAATACTTCTTTTCAGAAGTTTTCCTGTATGAGAACATTGTCATGATATTGTTGTGTGGGACCTTTGTGGCAGAAGTCTAAATTCAGCATTAGTCTGACTGTTGTTATATTACAGGAATCCTTATGTAACAGAGCAGAAAAATTTGGAATGCCAAAATATTTTCCCCTATTTTCCCCATTTTGTTCCTCACCCTGGAGTGGTCTACACAGTATTCCTTTCTGATCCATTTTTTCAGAGACTAGAAGTATGCAGTAAAAAATCCTGAAAAATACTGCTTTCTTCATTGACCCATATGCTGACTAGTACAATCTTATTTATCTCCTGTGCTTAAAGAGAGGAAGAATTAGAACCTCTTTCCATAAAGTAGGATGATGAACGGATTTGGAAGAAATCTGAACAAACCATGCTCTTTCAATTTGTTGCATTAGTCACTGTTTGTAGTTCAGTGCGAGCTTTTTCAATTTCATCATAGTAAGTGAACCATAAGATATTCACACTTGGGAATGAACAGAGAAAATAGAGATAAAAAAGAAAAAATACAAGTCTGCAGAAAATTTAGCTTCCTCTTTGCTCATACTCTTTATCCCATCCCAGTTACATTAAAAATGTTACACTTCTTTGTAAACAGTGGAAAATGATTGTCGACCTGCAAATACACAAGCTGCATTTCCTGCAGTCTTAGGTGTGTGATAACAGTAACCCTAGGCCAGTAATATATTCACATCAGCTTCTCTCTTTAGGCACATAACTAACCCCACTGAAACAAGCAGAAATACTTGCATATTTAATGGTTTGCTGAATTACCTCCACTATATGGTAGTCAGCTTTCATCACATGGTAGCTAAAGGAACATGCATAACTCTACCTGAATTATAATGTTACCTTGGTTAACCTAAAAAAAAATTAATTCTGCTGTGTGCAGAATGAAAAAGACATAGGACCATTAGTGGAGACACCCACTGATACAAGGTAATATATGAAAAGTTCATATTAAAATATTTGTCTCTTTGTTTGATCTCTAATTATCTTACCCGTCACAAAACCAGAAGAAATATCTGGCTTTGTAGTTTAATAAGTCTTCTGACATCTTAGCATTCTAGACATGGAAAAAGTGCATTAAAATATATACAAGTTATTTCAAGTCAGTTCAAGCTAAATATTAGTATCCCAATGAGCTGTATTTCTTTCAGTTTTGAAACACATTTAATTTGCTGTTCAATTTGAATAGCTCCAGGATACATGCACAGTGCTTCCCTTACGTAACTCAAAGCCACTGAGCTTCCAAAGTGGGCTCTTTAGAGCAAAACTCTCATACATCTTCCCTTTGGAGTTCTGTTGTGAACTCTCTGGGATTGTCTCTGTTATGTTCTCTCCTAGAAGCTTGCCTAGCATTTCTTCAGTCCTAGAGGAAGTTGAGAATGTCTCACAGATTCTTCTAATGGACAAGAGAAAATCATTTCATGATTGGCTGAGTCAATTGGCAAAGGGATTCTGCCTAAACCTGTGACAGCCCATGCATGCACAGATAACCTGGAACTGTTTGGATGGTCTACAATTACTCTATGAGTGAATCTTCATTTCCAGTGCTGTGCAACCTGCCAGAAGCTACCGCTTTGAGGAACTGAGACACAGTAATAAGCAAGTTGCAATGTGTTTTGAGTAAAGCTGTACCAACTTCTTCACAGACTTTGGCATTTCAGGATTCGCATGCCTACTGAACCAGTTTAAGCATGAATCCTTGGTGTGTCTTTACAATGTATTTACATACCATAGCACACTACGACGCTGTTAAAATGTGTGAGAAATGAGTTTTATCAATGAGGAAGGCTCTTGCTTATCCACCCCAAAACATGTTAAAAAGATAAAATAAAAAATCACTGGGTAGAAACGACATCTCTGAAACACGTTTAGTTTAGAATTGCAACAGTAACCTAGAAGAGTAATTCTATGCTTTTACAGCATTGTTTTGGTATGACTTAGGAGATAAAATACAAAACAGCAATACATGAGCAGTTTATTGGACTGATATTCTATTAGCCTGAATTAAGACATCATAGAACATAGACTTCTGACAGGCCCTGGGCCAGGACATCCCAAAAGCTAAACAGCTTGCCATCCGTATAGCATGTTCTGAACTCTTCTAACCCTGATTTGCCTAATGGTATGCTATATTTAGACTGTATACTAAAGAACAATGACAGTATATCAGTTATAGCCTAGGAACCCCCTCATGTAAATACAGTGCTCTGTTGGGTAAGAAACTGTCCCCATCGTCTGCATTAGGAAAACATGATGGGAAGCAAGTTCTGAATCAGAACATGATATTCAGACACTATTATGTGTAGAAACTGCATGTCCTATTCTTTTGTAACTCTGTTTTTAGGTAGGAAAATAAGCTGTTGAACTTTTACTTTACCAGAACAGGGTAATGTTGTCCACCTTTTTCTTACTCCTTGTCTAGTGATAAGTCTAACCACTAGGTAATCACCAATAGCTAGAATTGAGAACAGCATGCTCTTCATTTGGAGCAGTAAGCCACAAAGCAGAGTCATACAGAAAAATCTTTACCCCTGCCACTAATCCATAGAAGTGTATGATTTTATTGTGGGTTCACACTGGTCGATGGCCAAGCACACACAGAGCAGCTCATAGAAAGAAGGCAAGAAGATTTGTAAATCAAGATAAAGACAGTTAAACAGATGAAGAAAAAACTATGCCTGCAACCAAAGCAAAATTAGGAATTAACTCACTACTTCCCAGTGGCAGGCAGATGTTTAGCCACTACCTGAAAAGCAGAGCTTCATCACATGTAGCAGTTACTTGGGAAGACAAATGCCATAACTATGAACATCCTCCCTTCCTCCTGTTTCCACCAGCTTTTATTGACGAACATGGCGCCATATGGTATGGTATATCTCTTTGGTTAGTTTGGGTCAGCTCTTCTGGCTATGTCCTCTCCCGGTATCTTGCACACCCCCAGCCTACTTGCTGATGGGTAGAATGGGCAAAAGAGAAATCCTTAGTGTTGTGCAAGCAATGGTCAGCTACAACCAAAACACTGGTGTGTTATCAACATTGTTTTAGTCACAGATCAGAAACACAGCACCATACATACGGTCTGCTATGAAGAAGGTTAACGCCATCCCAGCCAGACGCAGTACAGATTTCAGCCACACTGTAGCAGTTATGACGAAGAAGGGCAGTATGGCTTCAGTGTAAGAAAACAAAAAAACCCACACACCTCATTTAAACATGAGATGAGAGACGATGAGAAAGAGATGATGGTGGCTGGTGAGCTGAAAAACACTGTCTCTGAGAACATTAAAAGAAACCTTTTGGCAGAAGTTAGGTCTGGGAGCTATCAGGTGTCCAAGGCATTGAGAAACAAGAGCAAGCCATGCTACTGAAGCCTCCAAACCTCAGATACCAGCTGTTTTGGAGAATGCTTTCATCATTGTCCCACACAGCTGTTCTCCACCTGGGAGACCATCATGGTACCATCCCTTGATATGAGCACCAAGCTCAAAGGACTTGCTTCTCTATGGTTTCTTAAATATAGGCAGAGAGAACTATATCAAGACTGAATACCTGACAATTAATGCATCAACTCTATTCACATAAACCCACATGATAATGTTCTCTATATTTCATGTTGCTGTCTCCCATCACTGAGAGATGCCTCGGTCTATTATGTGGATATGGCGTGACATAACTGGTCATTCATGGCAGCCTAAATAAATCTGAGGATCTTGCAATAATATGCTTCTTAATTTTTCAAAAAAGACAAAACACTACCCTTAGATTTAACAAATTATAGGCATTGTATATGCCACTGAAAAAAGCACCTCCATATTTAAAAATGGAGAACAAGTAGATTCTTTAACTGTGAGAAATTTCCAAGAATTCTATACAGCCTTTTATATTTTCTTCAAAAGCCAGGAGGAATGTCAATTCATCATTTATAAAGTAGATGACATTATTTTTATTTGGTGTTTGGAAAAAATAAAAAGAAGAGATCTTGGGAGGGGCAGTTTTTTTAATTCTTCAAGTAATATTAGCACAATATTCTGGAAAAATATTTTAAAGGTTTAGAGGTCTGAGTTCCTCATTTTTCTAGATGGGATTTGCAGTCCAACACAAATTTTCCATGACTAAGACATGAAAGAGAGTTTTACTTATAGTAGTCCTGAGGTATAAACTTTATTCTCTTGAATGATTAGACTTTAGTTACTGTAGCTTTGGTCCTGCTCAATTAAGTCAGATACAGTCATAAAACCAGTATTTCCAACTTTTAAATTATAAGACCACAGTCCTCTATAACAGGTACTCAAAAAAAGCATAATAAATTAAAGGATATGAAAAAATGAAAATCATAAGACAGGCTTTTCAAAAACTGAGTAAAAAAGCATTAATGTTAGAAAGAGCTTTTAATTTTAGGTCTGAATCATTTATCAGCATCATTCTGGGTTTAACTTGGTTTAGGCCCATATTTAAATTTGTACAGTATCCAGATTTTCACCTTTTTCTAGCTGTTTTTTTCTGCTAGTGGATGACTGACAATATGATCAAATTAAAATCAAAACACTGCTTGGAAGTGGCACAATGAGGAGTTTCTGAAGCACATTTGTTCAGGACAACACCACCAAGACCACCAGGAAGGAACACTTCACAGAATGTTTTGCAGAAAGCAAGTACAGTTTGATATGGTGTCTATCAACACCACAGGGCAGACTTTCATGCTGCCGGGGGTAGCCACCTGCCCTGTCCTCCCTCCCTGCCTCTGAAGCCAGCGGTCTTGTCCATGGTCAAATTGACATTCAGCAGAATGCTCTGGAGGACCCACAGAGTGGGAATGGACCCTACGTGTTCCTCAGGCAGGCAGTCAAGGTTCAAGGCTACTTGGGAAGGGGCAGTCATTCAAGGGCTAAGAGGCAGAATTTGCTGGAAATGGGTCATCTCAGGTCAATTAAAGTTTTTAGCCTGGTTTTGAACTGAAGGTCCCAGGGGAGCTGAGAAGCAGACCTGTGAGCCAAGATTTAATTCACTGTGCAGAAAGGCAAACAGAGAACTAGGCCTAATTAGATAATGGGAACTCCTTTTAATGACCTGCCCATATGTTGCTGCATAGATCATCTATTATTAGGTAAATATGTTCTCTAGGATTTGAGCTCCAAAACAACACCGGGTAGATATTTAGTAGTGAAGAGAAGTCATACAGTCAAAATTTACAGAAGTGAGGTTATATAAGGTAAAAGCCATGATCAATTTGCTGTTTAGGCGATAGTGGAGTGAAACTGTCATTTTTCCAATACTTGGAGGGGATGTGCTCAGAGTATTCATGTGGAGTCACAAATAGCAGGACATAGCTGTTACAGAGTAAGAGCAGTGGAAAAAAAAGCACCATCCACTTCTGAAAAGCATATTATAGCTCTTTTGGTCTTCACCAGCATTGTAGGGGTTTATCAGAGCACTAACACCATTCCAGCTTTACTGCCCAAGGATCTATGGTGTCATATACAGGCAGTTACTGCACTGGATTTAAAAGACTGTGACCAACTTCATAATTCCTTGCAAAGGGATCATCTGCAAAGCAAAGCCCCAGTTCCCAACTCAGGGCCACTTCAGAACAACTGCAAACTCAGTTGTGTGCTCAGAGGTAATCTGACGGTAATCCCTTGAAGGCAACTCAGACTTTTAAACTGCACAGCTGATGTCATGAATTAAGTCTGATTTACTGCCAGATGATGGAAGAGTGAACTGAGGTCAAACACAAGCCTTCATTTTCATCAGAATTCTTATGAAGTCATAACCGCTGCTCTTTCAGTGAGACTTTTCTAAGTAATCCAGTACCAGAAGCTGCTGAGGAGATGTGAGCAGCATGTTGAGGTTGTGGCTGCATTTGAATTCAGACAGCCTTCACCCTGCAGCTTGCAACTAGTCTTAATACCTGAGCCTAGGGAACAGTCCCAGTTCCTTGCAGAGTTTCTTCATCTTGCTATGGAAAGCCGCATTCACCAAATACAGACCCAGCATTTCAGGTCAAACACAAACCTAAGTATCTTCTTAGGGAGTCTCTGTCAGCAGAGTAGGTGCTCCTGAACATGTCACATACTGACCTCCTTTGGTCAGCAGGTTCAGCCATACGAACGTGTCTGAAGTCAAACATCCCCTTACATCCCTAATTGTTGTATAGTAGTCATTTAGACAAGAAAAAGCTCCAATGCTGCTCAGCCAAGGCTGTGATTTTTAAAAAGCTGGATGATTAGTCTTGGTGAAAAATTGGTGAGAGAAGAGAGATGGCATTGGCCCTGCTGTTGCTTGTCTTGGAAAAGAATAGGGCACCAGGGACAAAGAGAGAAAGCCACTGTTTGAGGTATTCCAGTTGCCCAAATGGTTGATCTCAACCTCCCTGTCCCACCTTGCCTGTCTGCAGTGGAGGCTGGCAGCAGGGTGGGAGACACAGGGCTCTACCAGTCGCAGAATTCTCCATCTCTCCACCATTCACAGGAGCTGCAATTCTACAGGGTGGTGCAGGTCCTCTGCAGCTCAGCGATCCTGCTTGGGCTTGGTCTCTTTTACTGCCTCTCCTGCAGTAGGAGCACCCTCCCCCTTCCCTCCCCACTCACGTGGCAGATAGCCAAATAGGACCTGCTGAGGGAGGTGGAAGAAGGAGGGAGCTATCATCCTGTAGTGGGTTTCCATGGCAAGGTTTCAGTACCAGGGAGGTTATAGGGGGCTTCTGTGAGAAGCTCCTAGAAGTTTCCCCCATATGTGACAGAGCCAGTGCCAGCTGACTCCAAGACAAACCCACCACTGGCCAACGCCAAGCCCGTCAGTGATGGTGGTAGCGCCTCTGTGGTAATGTATTTGAGAAGGGGGGGAAAAAGCCCTGTGCAACGGCAACTGCAGCCAGAGAGAGGAGTGAGAATATGTGAAGAAACAACTCTGCTGACACCAAGGTCAGTGAAGAAGGAGGGGGTGGAGGTGCTCGAGACACCAGAGCAGAGATTCCCCTGCAGCCCGTGATGAAGACTATGGTGAGGCAGGCTGTCCTCCTGCAGCCCATGGAGGCCCACGATGGAGCAGATATCCACCTGTAGCCAAGGGAGGACCCCACAGTGGAGCACGTGAATGTGTGTGAACGAGGCTGTGACCCCATGGAGAGCCCACACTGGAGCAGGCTCCTGGAAGGACCTATGGAGCTGTGGAGAGAGGAGCCCATGCCAGAGCAGGTTTGCTGGCAGGGCTTGTGACCCCACAGGGGATCCACGTTGGAGCAGCCTGTCCCTGAAGGGCTGCATCCCATGGAAGACACCCACGCTGGGGCAGTTCATGAAGAACTGCAGCCCATGGGAAAGACCCCATGCTGGAGCAGGGGAAGAGTGTGAGGAGTCCTCCCCCTGAAGAGGAAGGAGCACCAGAGACAGCGTGTGATGAACTGACCACAACCCCCACTCCCCGTTCCCCTCTGCTGCTCATGGGGAGGAGGTAGAGAAAATTGGGAGTGAAGTTGAGCCTGGTAAAAAGGGAGGGGTGGGGGAAATGTGTTTTCGGTTCTAGTTTTTATTATCCTACTCTGATTTTGATTGGTTATAAATTAAATTAATCTTTTCCCCTCGTTGAGTCTGTTTTGCTTGTGATGGTAATTGCTGAGTGATCTCTCCCTGTCCTTATCTTGAACCAGGAGCCTTTCACTGTATTCTCTCTCCCCTGCCCTGCTGAGGAGGAGGAGCAATAGAGCAGCTTTGGTGGACATCTGGTATACAGCCAGGGTCAACCCACCACACATCCCTTTGCTTGTCTGAGGAGAGCTCCTAAACTTTTCCCACCCGACAACCCACAAAATTCTCACTGACCTTTCCCAATCCTCAGCACCTTGTGAAGTGGCCACACGTGCCCCTACATCCCTTGTTTTTCTCCCCAGCCTTTCTCCCTTCTTCTCCAGGAACACACTGATTTGCCGTCTTTGAAAAATATGTACTGATGCATGATTAGCAAGACCAAAAGTTACATTTTGATGGCCCATGAAAATTCCCATGTAAATTAGAAAAACACAAACCAGCTTGACATGGACTTTAAAGTAGTAATACTAATGGTTTTGTGATTACTGACAGGGTAAACCTCCTCTTGGGTAAACCTAGCTCTGCTTCGCAGATCTATACTACAGCCAAAGCATAGCTTCTGTGAAATTTCTCAGCCAGCAATTGCAACTTTCCCTTTTGCAGTAGTTCTGATGGCTAGTCAGTTCCTACCCCAAAGGGAAACATCCTTCCAAAACAATCGCATGGTAACACAATGCTGATGACAGAGCAAGATATATCCCTATTGCTAACAAGACACCTTCTTTACTCAAGTCAGTCATGTTGTCATGTCTGCAGGAACTGAGAATTAAAAATCCTTGTACCTGATGGATGCTTTCTTATATGTTAGCAAAACATGGGTGTCTTTGGTAATGTTTAGAATATGAGGAACTTTACAACTTTCCAGATTAGCGGACAGACACACTGTCCATGTCGCCAACAAAGCTGTTAAAAGTGTGTGTTGCTGCTGTCCTTCGGGTAACAGTCCAGCTCAGCTCACAGAAGACAGGAGGCTTCCATCAAGCTCAATGTCCAGATGGAGATCGGTGACAAGTGATGTCCTGCAGGGGTCTGTATTGGGACAAGTACTGTTTGTTATCTTCGTCAATGACATGGACAGCGAGATCAAGTGCACCCTCAGTAAGTTTGCAGATGACACCAAACTGAGTGGTTGCACCAAAATGAGTGATGCAGGTGACACGCCGTAAGGACAGGATGCCATCCAGACAGCCCTGGACAAACTTGAGAAGTGGGCCAATGTGAACCTCATGAAGTTCAACAAGGCCAAGTGCAGGGTCTTGGACCTGGGTCGGGGTGACCCCCAGTATCTATACAGGCTGGGGGATGAAGGGATTGAGAGCAGCCCTGCAGAGAAGGACTTGGGAGTGCTGGGGGATGAAAAGCTGGACATGAGCTGACAATGTGCGGTCACAGCCCAGAAGGCCAACTTTATCCAGGGCTGCATCAAAAGCAGGTCAAGGGAGGTGATTCTGTCCCTCTGCTCTGCTCTGGTGAGACCCCACCCAGAGTCCTGCATCCAGCTCTGAAGTCCTCAGCACAGGAAAGACATGGACCTGTTGGAGCAGGTCCAGAGTAGGCCACAAAAATGATCAGAGAGGTGGAAGACCTCTTCTACGAGGGAAGGCTGAGAGAGTTGGGGTTGTTCAGCCTCGAGAAGAGAAGGCAAGGATACCTTATTGTGGCCTTTAAGTACTTAAAGGAGGCTTAGAAACAAGATGGGGACAAGCTTTTTAGCAGGGCCTGTTGTGATAGGACAAGAGATAATGGTTTTAAACTAAAAAAGAGTAGATTTAGACCAGATATAAGGAAGAAATTGTTTACAATGAAGGTGGTGAAATACTGGCGCAGGTTGCCCACAGAAGTTGCAGATGCTCCCTCTCTGGAAGTGTTCAAGGCCAGGTTGGATAGGGCTTTGAGTAACCTAATCTAGTTGAAGATGTCCATGCTTTTCACAAGATGGTTGGAGTAAATGATCTGTAAAGGTCCCTCCCAAACCAAATTATTCCTTGATTTTATGATTCTAAGCTGTTTTGGGTACATGTCATGTACAGGTGTTCTTCTTTCCTTGTGCTCAGTGAGGAATAAATTATTCACTTTGGCTCAATGTTTTCTAATCTTTGAAGAGAGGTGCTGTCTATTTCTCTTCTTTGCCAAAGACCAATATTTAATAGATATTATAGAACATTTTGTGCCTTGCTCAGAGCTTGTGAGAAACTAAAAAAAGAGAGAGAGGGTGCAACTTAGTACTTCACAGAACAAGCTACACAATGTATAAATGCTGTCACTACATTGGCTGTCAGCCCAAAACAATAAGGTGGGAATTTGAAACATTAAGAAAGAAGTTTTAAAGTTCCTATTTCATTATGCCAAAAAGATGAATGTGCTTCATAAGCCCCAATTCTGTAGTTTGTCATAGAGAAAACAGGACAGAGAGAGTTTGCTCACAGCTTTATCAGGATGATCCATCCATTGCTCCTGAGTCTAGCTACCAAGGCCAGCTGACAGTGGCAGAGAGCAGGTACAATCTTATATTGCATTCTGTTTTTAGTGTTCAGGGGAGCTTAAACCACGCCTTTGGGCCTGTTGTAATTTACTGCTCCTTCTTCAGCCTGTACTGAATACCATTCCCAACTCTTCACAAATGCCTCTTCATTCAAAGGTTACGCCACATGGCTGTGAAGGATCATTATTTTCAAACTTCATTTCTATTATTTTTTAAAAGAGGTCCCTGATGCCCTCACATATGGAGATAAAGGTTATAAAGAAATAACATTCAAAAAAATTGAAAAGCTCTTACTTCACCCCACAGTTTAATCAGTCTGGAAAATACATTGCACATTTCTTAATACCAGGTTTTACTCGGGGGAAATCTAAAGGAAAAACAAGGGAAAAGATGCTTTTCTGCCATTCTGCTTCTCCCAGTAAAACAACATTAGCATTTATAAAAAGAGAAGAGCTATTAACCACATGCTAATAATTCCACCTTCATTTGGCATGGAAATTAATCTCATGCATAGGAAGATTTTCACCCCTTTTCATACAGATTGCCCATATTCACCAGTGGGAACTAAACCCTGGCAAACTTTCCCTGGAGAAATGTTTTTAACCTGAAAGGCAGCATCCACTGTGGGTTCAGTCTATTTCACCACAGCATTCCTCCTACGTTGTCCCCTTTCAGAGCTCCCAACTATGTAGTGTCTATGGTGTTAACCCACTCTAAACTGTGGAGCTGCTTTTTGTCCTCTATTCCTCTGCAGGCTGGGAAGATATTCCCATGGGGATGTTATGGTATGGTGCTTACAGCATGTTAATGTTGTGAACCCAATGGTAAGCTCAACACAAGTTGTGCTGCTCTTCTATCTGTGTCAAGAGGTCTGCTGCAAAAGGACAGCTGTAATCTACAGCTCCGTATGGTAGACCTGTTGTTAACTACCACAAAATCCTAGCTTAGTTCTTTAGGTAGTTCGTGAAGCCAAAACGACCATGAAAGTTTTGTGCCTAGAAATTTCACAAAAACATGTAAAAAATTACCATAAAGTGACCAGATTGAATACGACATTCAGTCTTACTCTAGTGATCTATTTGTGGAATAGCTGCTACAATGAAGTGTGAAATACAGAGCTAACAATAGCTCCAGATTTAGCCATAACGCATTGGCAATAACAATGGAGTTAGCCTGTTAACAGAAGTTGAATTACAGATGTATTAACTTAAAACACCAAGTTCAGGTCTTCCCACAGCAGCACTGCATCAGCAGCAGATACTGGTCACTTGAATCGCTTCTTTTGAATTTGCAAGGCCAGCACCATGTTTTCAGTGGCTTGGCTCTGTTACAGGAATTAAATAACAGAGTAAATTAGCTAACGTGTGGCATGCACTGTACGTTTAACAGCAGTGAAATTGCTTCTAATATAGAGGACAAACCTTCCACAGCCAGAGGCTACTGACTATGGTTTGCTTATTTGTATGGTTTTCATATGAAATTGCAGATATGTTTCAGTACTGCTATTCTGATACACTAAAAACTTAGCTTAAATATCTTGGATATACCATTTCCATCACCATACAATTTGCATGCATATAGAAAGGAAAAACATAAGGGGTTACTGTTGTCAGTTAAAGAGCTCAGCATGCACATATTAGAAGAGAACAAGATTCAGGATTATGTGGTGGTAATTTCTGAGCTTGTCACCACGTCTCCCTGTGCAAAGCAGCATTGTACTTCATACAATAATGCAACTGAAATACCAGTGGTAAAACAGCCTTGCTCTTTGTGCAGCCCCCACACTTCCAGCTGGAGCACATGCTCTTTTCTTTAGTAGCTCTTCACCCACGCAGCAGAGCATTGTTGGGGTAAGCCAGGAGAAAAGACATGCCCCCACAGCACTTTCATCCTTGCAGCATGAAAATTGTATTGATTTAAATCGATATAATCGATGTTTGTTTCACATACAAAGTTTTTAACTGCATCCTGCAGAAAGCTTTGAAGTTGGTAATTTAGTTTAGTTCGTCTATGCAAGTTTCCTTTTGCTTTGATTCTACAGTCTGCAGCCTAGCACTTAAATGCCCGTTCTTCTTTCAACTTATTTCAGTGGCTAGTTTGTGTTTTTATGTGTAAACAAATGCTCAGTACAGTAGCTGGAGTTTTTTTGGTTTTCTATCATCTGGGCTTTCATACAGGGCAGTGCCTCTAGCATAACGGGGTTCTCATTTTCCATAGAACAGTAATACAGATTTTGTAAATCAGTAAGGGTAATACCACCACAACTCCCCCACCTGGTGCACTCAGAACACTGGCTAGTGAGTAACTTCTTGGTTTGTTAACAGTAAAATTTCATTTCTACAGACCCAATCTGCTAACTGATATTTTAGAAAAGAGATAATTTGAAGACTAGTTATTTGCTCTGGTTAAAAATATTTTAAAACCTGATCATTTTGTAATTCCTGGCAAGAGATGTCTCTAAGAATGTTGTTCTTGAGATGAAGATGGCAGACCTGACATGTAAATCCAAGCACATTCCTCCATTCTTCTTTTCTCTCCCATACAGAACTTCTTTTTTGCCTTTTTATTTTAAGCCAAATAATTTTTTTAATGTCAGGAAAATATTCAATTATTTTCACTGAAACTGGTCACTGTGTTCTATTATGCCAGTCTGCAACCAAAAATTTACAAGCTCAAGGTCATCAGTAGGACACAAGATCATCAGCGGGAAGACATGATACATAATAGAACCGTAAAAATACAATTCCCTGTTGCTGTAGTAACAAGACAAACAGAAATGAGACACTGAGAAACACTTTCAGACTGAGATTTCTGTTCAGAGTACATGGGAGGTTACTTGACAGCTGTCTTATCATTGGGGCACTCCGAGTGAGATGGAAGCCTGCGCAGTCACGGCTCACAGTGGCCACACAACAAATTACTGCAGCCAGCAGCCTCAGTGCCTTACAGTCACAATCAACAGCTGCAGGTAGCTAGGGGGATGAAATCTGTGCACGATCAAGAGTTAGCTTGGATTTTGGCATGCAATAATGAGGAAAAGGAAGATGAGACGGAGTACTGCAGTAGTTTGCCTTGCATTCAAAATAGTTCATCCGGTGTAAATATCTCTGGGAAATCAAATTTCCCTGTTTTTCTTCTTTTTCTTTTTTCTTTTTTTTTTTTTATAATTTAATTATCAGCCATGTCATTTTACCTAGTTTGAAATAAATACACCTTATGGTGAAGACAGTGTTTAAGCCAAATTTTCCTTGTATGCCTTGCCACCCAACTAATCACCAGAGAATTTGCAATGAGTACCTGACACTGATGTGTTTTTTTTTAAAACTAGTCATGTAATCTGTTATCATTTTGGCCAGTAAAGTCACACCGAAATTAAATTTTGTCATTTTACTGCAAGCAATCTATTTCAATTTGAATTTATTTTTACTTTGTACTTGTTTCTCCACTTTTAGAAGATTCATTCTGGCATGCTTGCCTTACTATAGCACAGATGTTGTTATAGAACTAGTAAGAATAACGAGGTTTCAGTTACACCTGACATTAATTTACAGAAAACTTGATTTAAATAGAAAAACATATGTAAATCAGTCTGGATCAAAAAAACAAAATTAGAGGAAGCTATAAAACTTATGAGAGTAAGAATATGCTGGGCAGGAAGGTTTTGTTTGTTAAACATTTGTCTCTGACGTAGTGAACTTAAAAAGTTCTGGACTCATGCTAACAAGGTTCGCCCATCCAGCAAAAAAAGACCCTAATTAAGACACTTCAGGCTTTCACAGATCTTCATATTCCCACATGTTCTATTTAATTTTTCAAAAGTGTGGGAAACTGCTTCTGTTGCCTGAGTTTGAGAAGAAAAATGCACACAATTGTCTATTTTGCTCAATTAATGTGCAAAAACATGCACATAAAATGCAATGGTATTGATGAAGTGGGTATACCTGAACTTTTCTGAAACTACATAATAAAAACCTGAAAGTTGCTTATTCTTCTTTTTTCTCATCTCTGTAACATTGCTGTTCTAATGTTTCATGGTCAACTACTATTTAAAAGAAGTGAGGCAACAGATCTTCCTACTATTGCAGTTGTCTGTCTGTTTCTAAGCAGTAATACAGAAAAGCACTAGCAAAATATAAAATTTAAAAAATTTAAAACCGTATAAATTTCAAGACAATCTTTAGCTTGTTCTAAGTAATGGAGACTATTTAATGTCTTGTAATCCTTTCCAAATATTTTTAAAATTCAGGCCAGGAAACTTTAAAAGTATACTTTATCTATCAGACTTCTTAAAAAAATTGGGAGTGATAGAAAGGACCTATAAAAACAAATAGGAAGAATTCTAGCATTCTGGTCTCTCAGCTCAGAGCAGGTTATGGTGCCAAACAGACCCATCAAAATCAGTGGGGTAGTCAATGGCATTCACACCAGCTTCAGAGAAAAAGAAGAAAAAAACCTCAGGGGTACACAGCATTGATCTGGTGGCAGAAAAACGTACCGTGGAGAAAAAACATCCACCCGCACCCTATCGGTGAGTGCAGCTGGTCGGGAGCTAGCAGAATGCATTTCAACAGCCAGCATGTGCCAGTAATTTTTCTGCTTGCCATTTCATGGGGTCCTTTCCCCATTTAGTTGCCTTTCACTTGTGGGCAGACGTAGTGCATTTCAACCTCTTCATCCATTTGCATCCTCACTTGACCCATGCATGTGTCTTCCCCAGAGCATCACTTCCCACACTCCATGATCAAAAGACATCAGAGAGCTTTTGTCTCTTGGAGTCCCAAGCGTGCTCATTGTATTTATGATGGAAACAAACTATCCAAACTATCCACAATAATGATCTAATGAAAGGGCAGTCCGATTCAGCAGAGACTTAAAAGTAGCTGTCCTAAAGTCCTATAAATTCAGCAGACCATTGCTGGTTTAAAGTATTTTCTTCAGTGCTGAGATGAATAGCAAAGTCAGAGCTAGGGCTCTAAATAGTTTTTCAAGACTAAGAAATCCATTTATTCTAAGTTTAAGTAGGAGTATACAAACACCTAAAGGTCAAAACACACTTTTCCTTTCTATGTCAGATGCACTGTAATTTTTCTTTGTATGAGACAAAAGGAAACAGTTAGAGTTGATTAAATTGCTGACAGTCTCTAGCATGTACAACTGTCTTGTGTTTCCTTCATAGCCAATGTCAGAGATGAAATGGACTCTGTCAGCAAGCTGGTTAGGATCTGACCTGGTTCCCCTTAAGTAGCAAATCTGATTTTAATGGAGTAACTCTAACTTCATTGAAAGACATTTTAAAAACTTTTCTAGTTTTCCTTTCATTCATGTTGTTTAAACATCCCTCCCATGTTGTGCTCTCGCTTGTTCATTTCAGTTCTGTTCCCTTGAAACCTGGTTCCAGTGAAAAATCACCCCATGCACAATTAGTAAAGCCTGCCAGAAAAGCACAGTATTAATCACTATAATTTCTATGAAAGTATTTTTTGGATGTGAAGATTTCAGTTTGGGTAACACCAGATCATTTTGTGGAATGTATGTCAGCTTTCTGTAGTAAATCTGAAAAAATCTGAAGTGGACTTCAAAGACAAAGATGAAATGAAAAGAAAAACAAACAAAATTATGTGAGAAATTCAAACACTCATCCAAGCCGTATTTATGATAATGAGAGCTGGTAAATCTTCCTGCAGTACCTCTTGCCAATCTTCACTGTTTTTTTTAAGGTTTTGCCAAAAAGTTATCAAGTCAGAACTAGTCAAAAGGTTCATTAAGATCAAATAAATTTACAAGCAAATGTTGTGGCAATATAATCTACAGGAAAATCTCTTGCATTTGAGTTATCCCAGCAGAAATCTAGATTTTCTGCATTCATTTCCATGGAATTACTTTTGGATCTACCTCTGACTCACAAATATTATAAGTTGTATTTAAATGACCCACCACACTATTGTCTGATGCACCTGGTCTGTCTGTCTATCTATCTACAGATATATAGACCCAGCCATGTATATATATCATCTTAAGAATATCTTCAGAAGAGTATCTAATAGATTTTTTAAAAATATAATGCTACTGAAATAGCCTTGGATCAGCAAGATCCAAGTACTTTCATGAACTCATACTCCATTTGAATAAGAAAGGCAGGAGGGAAAGAGACAGTGGAGTGAGAGATACAGTCCAGTGAAATAGCTCAGAACAGTAAAAACACATCCAGTCTAATTTTTAAGCATTGTTAAGCTATTGTGGCAATTTTCAGAAATGGCTGTATTGAATAAAAAAAATGAGTTTTCCACTCAAAACTTGCATCTGGCCTTACACGCAGGCAGCCTTGCAGGTCCCATGTGTGTATTTCACACATAAACATGCCCCTTCACCACATACTCTAAATTAAGAAGATGACACAAACACTCAGAGTCTTCATTGTCTGTACTTGGTCTGTACAGTCTAAACGAATAAAAAAATCTTCTTGTCCAAAATTGCGTGAACATATCACAGACAATGCTGCCTTCCAGTGAATTATTTACTGTTTGAGAAAAATTGTCCCCTTTGATTTGCAGATTCTTCCCAACATCTGCTTTATAAGAAAAATATGTGGGCTTATTTGCCCCTTTCTTTCCTCACATTAACATCTTTCTTTTTCTCACACTTATGTTAGCAGAGGTTGAATTGAAAGGATCTGGAAGTTGTGTTACAGATATATTGTGTACATCTTCCAGTGCATTTTTCCACTGAAGTCACTTGCTGAAACTAGCATCTCCTGGCAAATATCAAAAAGGCCATGGGGCTCCTTTTCTGTATCCTGCGCAGAGCACTGGGAGTGGGAGAGTCTGTACTGCCACACTCCATGTGAATATAAACTCCCCTTGACAGAGTTTACCATTAGTGACATCCTGCATTCCTGAAAGTATGAATGAAAACGACAGATTTCTCCCTCATACAATACACTCAACGAGATTTTGAAAGCTGTATACATGAATCATACAAAGAGGAGATGAAACTACTGAAGCAGAGCCTTTTTTCACCTAACAAGGACGTACAGAGTTGCACCTTGCCAACTGAAGGTCTTAGGAGACGTACCGATTTAGGAAAGTGCAGCATAACAGTCTCTTCAACCCATTTTGGAAGAAGATTGAGACAGACCATGACTATGCCCACTTCCATGATGACAAGCCACTTACAGGACTATTTCAGAGAATCTGTAAGATCACCTTACCTGATCCATGAAGACTTTTTTGCGAGGTTATTCTCCATATTCTCAGTGATTTGATATGCCGTTACTGTAACAGGATGTAACTTCATTTGCCAGGCCAAGGCCATTGTATCACGAAAGTAGAACTCAGGAGCAGAGGAACACAGGAGGCACCAAGATGAACATTTATGCTCAATGCCCATAAATATTGATAGCGTTTTATTTACAGTGCTGAAGTGTAGAAGTAGTTCTCATCTTTCAGTTTAACATGAAAACCAAAGGTGGTATGAAATTCAACACCTGTGTATCCAAGAAGACATAGGAAGTCTAAGAGCAAGAGGAAAGCAGGAAAGGTGTTTCTGAGTGTTGGGCCAATGTCTTAAGCACAAGTCTATCACCTGTTCAATGCATCCATTTGGTTACAGGTAGGAAGAAACAGATCTTTTTACTCCTTACGGAAAGATTTCTATACCAACAAAGAATCTTTTCGCATATTGATGTGTTCTTATGCACATATGCACCAAAGTTTTCTCTTGTTCAAATAAATTCCCAAAAATGTCAATGATAGTTTAAATTAAAGAAAGGAGAACAGAGAAGTGTTAGTACATATAAGTAGGAACTAACCAAATGAAACAGGTCATTTCATAAAATTGCAAGGATAGAAGGGGTTAACAAATTCTGTTTTCACTGACAATCAAGTCTAGAGCCCAGTAAAATTTCTGGCAGATACTCTCTCAAAGTGAGGCGGGCTATCACAGCCTGACTACTTTACTCCTATATGTGTTACCAATTAGTAGCTGTCTAAAATCAATATTAATAGAATAGTGCCCAAGCATTAAGACATTTAGAGGCTGCTGCATATTTGCAGCCAAAAACTGATTCCAGCTGATTACCACACTTGCTGCTCAAGAGTATTTTTAAGTCCCCATTGCCCCTAGAGATGGCCATTTTCTGTCTTTATTTTGAATACATATGGTGATCTCAGCTCTTGGCTCAAAGATTTCATCATTCCTTTGTAACCTCCTACACAAAGCCTTTTGTGCTTTAAAACAGATGCCCAGGGGACTGTGCCGTTGTCTCAGGAGGCTGGGCTGGAGAAAGCCAGATGCCTGCAGAGAGACTGACATCCTGATGTTAAGTCTGGAAGCTGTGTCCCTGCTCTTCTGGGAGGCTCTGGGAAGTGTCTCCCTCCGAGACACTGGCTGGGTAGTGAGTTCACACACAGGCTGTCTCCAATGCCAAGAACAAGTCAAGCAGGTTCTTCATCAAGGGCTGCTTTCATGCATGCCCTTTACCAGCCAGAAATCCCACGTACTAGCAAACAGAGCCAATCTTCCAAGTAAGAAGCAGTAATCTGGACAACTTATCCTCTCCATTTAAACAAAGGAGAAACTATTCATCTGCTTCAGATAAAGACACAACATCTAGACTGGGTACACGGATGCTGTCTGGACAGAGAAAAGAAGGGTCAAATACTGCCAGGCCCCGGACTAGAAAGCTTTAGTACAGCCAAAAGTAAGAGTTCCTCTGGAAATGATTCAGTATCACATTACTGCTTTTATCATGGAGATGTCACTTGCATACAGTGAGATTTAGTTAGCCCCTTCCAGTAAATGGTCTAAGGAAAAAGAATATTTATCTTTAGGATGGCAGAGGAAAGATGGTCATAAGCAGTTTTAAGAACTCCCAGGTAATGAATGACAGGGCACTCACACCGTTTCTCCGTCCTCCCATCACCTCTTAATTTACATTCGGTGGCAAATTGGTCTCCTGGTGAGTTTTTACCTACATCTCCAGTTTTACTAGAACAAGGCTGGATCTCCTCTTTCAACATTTTTTCACATAACTAATACCAGTGCTGCCAGCAGGACCATTAATACAGATGAGCATTACTCACACATACAAGATATGCTTCATTAGGTCCTTACATGACAATACCATGGAAACTCCAGTCTGGATTTGCCCAGACAAACACAGTAAGGAAGCAATAGCTAGACATCTGGCAGGAAAATAAGAAACAAAATGTAGAAAAACCAAAAATACCACTCTGTATTAGGTAGTGGTAGTAAGATATTCCATTTCATACCTGCTATTTCATAAACCACCTTCGCCATCTCACAAACATTTGGCACCCTTCTCGAGCCAAATACACACTGAATCCATACTGAACAGTTAGGAAACAAAAGCTAGTCATTGCTGGTCAGCTGTGCCTGTATACAGGTACAGTATTTACAAGTCCTAATAAAAAATGAGCACTATGGTCATAGCTAGTTAACTTTACACAACAGCTTGGCTCTTTTCTCACAGCCTCATTTTACACTTCACTTGTGGGAACAGTGAGAATCCAGAACTGTTTTTTCCTTCAGAATGAAGTTGTCTAAGATTCTTTTCTTTCTACTTTTAAATGCACTTTACCCCACCTAACTTATTAAGCATGAACTTATAATATGAACACAGTTAAGTAGCATTCTGTCACAAATTTTCAAAGTTTTGCAGGGTAACATCTTCAGATATAGGCCAAACACAAGGTATCTGTTATTTCTCACTTTATTCCTTCTGGTTCTTTCCAAAAGTTAGCATCTGCTAACACCTCCTAAACCCTGGTGATGCTTGCAGGAGTTGTCCAGCCAGAATCCGTTCACTGTCACAAGTGTGTAGCGATAAATCGCAGAGCATCTTCACTGATAACACTGTCATCACTATGTCCAATACTGGAGAAGAATATTTGTTTGGACAACCATAAGAAATGATCAGCCATGCCATGATTTATATCATGATGCAGTCTGATAATTCTTAGGCAATTTTATTCAGTAATCATGAATTGGGTCATGACTTAGAAACTGAAGAGAAAAATAGTTTAAAATACTTTTGCTTAAACACAGTTCCAGCTCAAGGCAAGAAGGTTCAAGTTTTTCCCAGTTTCTGTAGGGAATGATTCTCACAGCAGGAAAGGCAAACATCTGTAGCTTGCCAGAATTAACATCACCTTGTTGTTATCAGTAAAATTGAAAGTTAAGCATCTGCACTGTTTACTGCTACTGGTTTTTCAGGCCAGCTGCAGGATCAGGAAGACAACACCACAGTCTGTCGTATTTGGACGCTTTCCCAAGGGAAAATAAAGGCCAGAAGAGACATCTCTCAAGCCATACCTAGTGAGGGCAATATAAATACATCTTTCAAGCACAAGGTTAGCAGCAAGCCAAACAGCAGGGAAGGGCAAAACAGCAGCGTGTTCTGCATGAGCATTGGGAAGAAACTGAACTCACTTTCTTTCCTGAGAAGATGTCTTCTCATTCGATTCCTGAATTCTGGTATCACATTTACTCAAATCATGTACGTGAAAGAGGAGGAAGGATAACAAAAACCCTCTCATTAGCTGGGTTTCAAATCACTCAGTGGCAACGAACTAATAACACACATCAACATGCAGCCAAGCCCAGCAGAGCAAGTAGCTTGAACTAAATTCTTCTTGTGCTTCGAGCTTTGAGTCCGGCTCTTGAAAACTGAGGGCAACACACAGAGACCCAAAACTGTGCTGCAAAATGCAGTGTGCTAAGAGATATCCCAAGCACCTGGGCACATTTTTCTGCCACAGTGCAAAGGCTCACAGAAATATTGCATATTCTGGACTGAGTAGCTGCCGTATTTGACCTAATAAGGAGAAACATCACCCTGAATCCAGAGTCTTGAGCGTCATCTCCTCAACAGCACAGCCCAGAGCATAGATTAGGGTAATGTGTTAAATCACACACTCCGAACTTCATGCACCCAAATATTTTCATTGTGGTATCATTTTTTTTCATGGGGTGGGTGGACAGGGTGGGGAGGGAAGACTTCAATGAGCAGGTATCTTACTGCACCTGCTAAACAACAGGGAGTATACGAGATATATCCAGCAAGTAGGAAGGGTGAAAGAGGCACAGCTCAAATCCATTCTGGCTGTAATCTGCAGTAACAGCTTTCTACTATGGATTTACAACAAATCATTGTTGTTTGTAATTACTAGTATATTTACAACTCCAGAATTTTAACATTCCTTGTAGGAGTATAGATACATTAAAAGAAAAAAAAGTATTCCTGGGACATGCTGGGGCAGATTGTCTAGTCAATACAGTTACAGTAATTTATATTTACAAAGATTTATTTGTTTATGTCTATGCTGTAATATACTCTACCAGCTTCTTATCACAGGTATTGTATTTCAGTTCCAGCTGGGTCACTGCCATTTTTATTTTTAGCAAAGTTTTAAAAAACTGACAGTTCAATACATAAGGTTCAGCTGAAAATATTTCACACAAATTAAAAAAATCAGGTGAACAGGAATGCATCGTGCACTGCAACTTCATTTTAAGTAAACAAATCAATGGTGTTCTGTCTGCATGAAAAATAGTTTATGCAGAATAACAAATCAATGTCTCCTGAATTTTCTGAAAGTTTAAATGACGCTCTCAGTGAGAATTTTTGGCATTGTTTTAATGGGAGGGATAACATAACATAATATGTTTGCTTCAGTTAGTTGTAAGCCAAGATAATAGAGCATTACTGGTATGCCTAGACACAAGGAAGACCCTAAAATAACTTTCAGAAGTGAATAATGTGTTCAGTTAAACAGAAGCTACATTGAAATGAGTGTTTCATAGCACTGATATAAACAGGTGTGCATAACTAATTTGTCAAATAGAATTTATGTGGTGGCCTTAAGCTAAAGTACAACAGCCACTAATAACGTACTTGATTCTCTAAAAAGTGCTTGTTCCATGTGAAAGATGAGTTTTCTTCTTTGTTGGCTTTGGCATTTACTTAACAAATGTTCCTTTCAAAAACCATCAAGTGCAGTACCTGCAGGAGATAAATTCAGTTCATAGAAGAGGAGCAGTACTGTCCTTGTACTGCATGTGCACATTCACATGCAGCTATCACCGTGTTACACAGGTGATCAAACCATTTGACAGTAAAGCATGGAAAAAGTACTTCCATCAAGTTCTGATTACCTACAGACCGGTAGATTGCAGCAATAACTTTGTTGGCCCAGTTCGCTAGGAGAAGAGGAAAACGTTTTCTTGCTTTCACCTACGATATGTGGCTGAGCCAAAGAAGGAAGATGCAATTTCTTAACAGATACAAGTTACCAGAAAATTTAACAGCAAAAGAGAACCCTTTTTTCCTGAAAAACACCCCAACCCGAAACAAAAGAAAAAAAATCCATGTCATGTCTCTCAAATGTCATTTGTTTCGTTAAGAATGAAACACAACATGAATAATTAGTTCAGAGAGAGGCAAATACACAGGTGTATATAGAGATATATAAAATTTGTATATATTTATGCACATGCAGCAGGCATAGATCAACATTTTATGTGCTTTCCATTACTGAAAGACGTCTGGAGGAGCTGAGCTGCAGTTTGACATTGAATTGAAGGCTGGGGAGAATTTAACATTGATTCTACAAGTGCTCAGTGCTGTTTCCAGGAAAAAGGGAGTTCATGTAACAGAGTTTTGAAACAGACTATGTAGAGAGCCCAATAATACAAATACAAAAGGCAAACCATTTTGATTGCTTGAAAAATGTATGCAACCTACACTAAAATGAACAATCGCCACAGTAATTAACCTCCCACAATAGTACAAACAAACACTGTATAACGCAGATTGTAGGACAATGCCACAAGTCTTGAAGAAAAGCAATGTCATTGAAATTGTTACCTAGTAGAAATCACTTTTGAGAACTTCAGCAGTGCTTTAACGCTAAATACCTCCCTGTCCCCTGTGAAAGAAAAGCTATGTATATGCGAGGGCCAGGGAGGGAAACTTTCTGAGCAGTACTCCCATCTGTCACCTACCAGTTACAGAGGTCGTGTTTTGAGAGAGTAAGCATGCCACTGAACGCAATACGATCTGAGTCACGGCTGCCACTGGAACTGCGTTTAGTGATCTGTCGTGTCAATCGGCATTTTGTTTTCACACAGTGGTGGGAAACAGCTTCTCAGAATGGCCAGGCCATTCAAGTTAGATTGAAAGATCTGGAGCTGAACATTTACACAAATGGACTATGGGTCCAAATGAAAAGCCATCTCACTGACTCACTCTTTAACTTCCAGAATCTAAACCCAAGATCAATAGCTCTTGTCTTCTTCTTCCTCAGCCTATACGAATGAAGAAAAGGTGAGACATACAGTATTATGAACAGGTCATGCTGAATTCTGAAAAGCACTGTAACGGAATTGATCTATAACTTCCTATCTATTCTTGGTGCAACAGTCGGAACTCCTGAGTCTGTATGAATGTAACACATTTGTCATAGGTAGCATAAATGCATCATTAGACAACTGTTACAAATTAAGTGATGGAAAAAAATCAAGCAGCACGAAAAGAAAATAAAAGTTATTATTTATAGCTGTAAATCACCAGGTTTCAAAAATATCATGAGGGACTGCTGAAGCCACACCAGCTGTTTTAAATACATGAAGCTGGGGAAGGCTTGGTTAATAACTGACAAAGTACTAAAGTACTAACAAGAAGGAGAGGAGAGAAATGTGAAGAATACCCAAGGGGTGGGGGGGGTAAGAGGGGTGAGCCTATTTCCATAGCTCTTTTTTTAAGTAAAAATGACAGTTATTGAGTTATTGCCATTTGACTCATTACAGAAGTCTGCCTATTAATGTAGTCAGAGATAACAACTCCTAACACATTTTTGCTGACCGAATATGTCTGCTGTCATTTCCACCCTGTAGTCATGTATTACCAGCTTGCTTCAAGCAATGTGTTTTCAGCTGTCACTCAGTTAAGATATTCAGTGCATTCAAGTGCAGCAAAATATTGCAAATAAGTAATGATTTCTTAAAAAATAATTTTTTTCAATTTCATATTTACCTTTTAAACAACCTTCTTGTGGGTGACTCTGGTTGGGCCCCCTTATGAAAAGACCCCTCACAGCAAGACAAATGCAACTAAAAAATATGAAACAGCTGTTTCTCAGTTGACACACATAAGAGAGGTAGCATTCAGGTCTTCTTGTCACCTTGATAACGCACTCAAACATCCTTTGATGATGAAGCAAGCATCACTGAACCTGGGGAGAAGAACCAGAGCCTGGAGCTACTCAGGCCAGATCCTCAGTGCTGCCAAGCTACCCTCTGCCACCAGCTCCATCCACAGGTCTTACACTGGTGTCTCAATGACACCAAGCAGTCCTTAGATTAACCTGCTTTCTTTCTTTAGACTTCGCGGTTCTCATTCAGGTGTTTTCCCTACACTTTACGATTTTCATGTAGGTGTTTTCCCTATTGGATCCTCACACACCTGATGATCCTGTTCCAACCACCCTCCCTCTGTCTGTAATCTTATCATTCTTACCTCTCTGCAGACTTTCTTTCTGCTCGTCCTCACACCCTCTTAGTGCTCTCACTTCTCTGAGACAGGGTTGTTGAGCTGGGTGGGATCAGAGCTAGATCCTCATCTACTGGGGATCCCATTTCAACAGCAAGTGTTACTGTGAACCAGGGCTCCTTGTCCAGAGCAGGCACGTATCCCCAGAACACGTGTGAGCGGATGCATATCCACAGTTTTCTTCACTAGCTCAGGGGAAGTCAAAGCCTTGGGAGTAACAGGAGAATCCCTTGGTCACAGGACATGAAGTGACAGAAAGCAGGCTGGACTGTACAATGTCCTTACTGAGACAGGAGGATGACCCCAGTGCTTGAATTCAGGTTTTATGAACTGCAAAATGAATGCCCCAGAAAAAAGGCAAGTTTTTTGCATAATACAATATTATTATTTACTTTACCTGGCAACCAAGACTGTATTAAAGATTCAGATGAGCTGTCTGTTTTAGAGAGTTCAAATCTGTAGGAACAACACACAGTCAAAATGATTAGAGGTAGGAGTGGCTGGAGTTTCTTTCTACTGACTCTTTTGACCGTCTTAACTTCCTCATTCCTGATTTTCTTCTCTTTTTTTAATGCCCACACTGTCCCTTTTCATGCATTTTGTGCTCTGTTCTACAAGACTCACAAGAAAAATAAGCCAAGAGCAGAGAAGAAAATCAATCACCTGCTAAAGTTAACATTTAAGGTCAATGAACCCAACAAGGCATGCTGGTGTAAACCTAAATGTGTGAAGACAGCTCAGTGAAGCTAAAGTGCTTCCATGATTTGGAGACAAATTCCCAGAACCTCAGCAGTTTATCTAGGCATCTTACTACTCTTGAAATTAATGGGAAATCAGACCCTAAAAATTGCTCCCTAAACCTACATACGGAAAGCAGACTGGGCATAGACAACAATATAAAACTGGTGTCATGTAGAAAATGGGCTCGCCATTCAGTATGATCCTAGGTGGGAGTTGCTATTGTTTGGCTAATGATCCCTGTGCTGTTTTAGTATTAACTAGGAAGACTTGCTGTTATGGTTTGGCTGTGGCTGGCAACAAAAGCGCCACACGGCCGCCCCTCCCCCTGACGGGGTGCGGAGGAGAATGGAAAGAAAGAGGCAGAAACTGGTGGGTTGGCATAAGGGCAGTTTAACAGTACAGCAAACAGAGGGAAAACAGGAACAACAACGATACAGGTAAGGAGAATACACAAAACAAAACAGCAGAACACTGAGAGCAATTCTCACCACCCGCCACTGCCTCGTGCTCCCGAGCCGTGACTTCCTGCCGCCCAGCTCCCCCCCACCGGAACCCAGCATGACAGCACATGGTATGGAATACCGGGCTCTGTTTGGCCAGGTTGGGTCAGCCCACCCAGCTGTGTCCCTTCCTGGATTCTGGTGAAAATTAACCCTGTCCTGGCCGAATCCAGGACATTATCCACCCCTTATTCCATACCATCTACATCATGCCCAGGTCCCCCACTGTCCAGTTGCTCACCACCACTTCTCCTGTCCCCAGATATCATTCCCTTAGTCTATGGATCATCACTCTAAAGTGTCCACTGAGCTCATTTAATCCATGACTTCGGGCTCCATCTGTCGTAATGGTCTTCCGTGGCAGGAGAAGTGATGTGTCGTGATGGGCGCTCGCTTGCTGCATCCCAAGCTCACAGCTGATGTGTCTGGTGCGGCCTGTGCCCACAGTCTGCAGGAGATGTTGATCTTGCTGAAGTTGCTGGATGCCAGTTGTTGAAAACCAGGTCCAGTCCCATCATCGCTGTGCTCTGCTGGGTTTTTATCAAAAAGTCCATCCTTCTTTAATCTGGATGATTCTTACTATGATACTACTGGTATAACATATAACAATTATAGCAGTGATAACAGTCAGTGACATGGTTATTTAACAATTAACTTTATACAATTTATTTATGGACTATTCTCGCCCAAAATCAAATCCTCGTGAGGTACCCATCGGACTTCCCAATCCTTCCACATTACCCACCAGGTACACCCAGGTCCTTGAGCAAAAGCAATCCCGCGGACGGGCTTGCCTTTGCCCGAGGCAGGACTAACCCAGACTGTCTTCCCTAACATGTTC
>Ga0065711_1001248_pt1 | contig 45996 bp, 24 predicted proteins | sample Hoacrofraction12_FD_59098 | JGI IMG/M metagenome (GOLD analysis project Ga0065711, IMG submission 59098) | Hoatzin crop microbial communities from Cojedes, Venezuela - Epithelial fraction 12 v2 (version 2) | ecosystem: Host-associated > Birds > Digestive system > Esophagus > Crop | place... | reverse complement strand
ATTCTACTTACTGCTGTTCCCGCCCCCAGGAGTCTTTTTTTTTTTTATCTTTTTTTTTTTTTAAAGAAGGGGTTTCAGAAAGCTTGTGGCTCAGCAGACCACTCTGTTTTTTTGCCAAGTCCTGCATCCCGTACATCATCCTGTCCCTGTGCCCCCTCCACCTCCCTGCACTGGCAGGCAAGGCACCAGCTCCCCCTCCGATATTTCCCACTTTCTCTTTCTCCCTCTTTCTTCGGACACTCTCCTCCAGAGAGTTGCCCTGGCTGCCCCTCTCCACCTTGCAGCCCCCACCGTGCCCCTGCCCTGCCCCAGCCTGCTGCCACCCTCCCTCTCTCCTCCAATGGACCCAGGTCCAGCTGACACAGCTGGCGATGGGGAATGCCCAGCAGCGCTGGCAGGGGAAAGCTGCTGACAGGGCCAAGCGCTTCCTCAGTAGCAAAAAATTGCCATTCTGGGGAAGGGGAATTTCTCACACAGACCACTCTGTATGCCCAAAAGTGAGCAAATAGTACCCAGCACACACATGTCAGTGCTTAAGCAGGTCTCAGAAGAAGGGTGCACGTTCAAGGTTTCCCTGAAGTAATATACAGCAAGGCAGCTGTCTTCTGAAGAATTCCTGTGCCAAATCTGGCCACTCTATCTAATCACTGGAGTGTGAATGAAGGAACATTACTCCTGCTTTAAGTTCAAACCTCAACACAGCCTTAGCAACAGAGTCACTACTGACGTCTCCATAATACATTTTTGAGGTTGCCCCATCGCTATGACTTGTGGAGCTATTAATAGACCAAAAGGAGCTTCTTTCTCCAGGAGGAAAAAATGCAATGAATTTTCTGAAAGCAAAGGTGAAAAAAAGATAATGAAAAGAAGAGGGCATAACCTGTGGCCTAGGCAATAGTTATTAATTCTTCCCTCCAATGCAATCTGGGCTGAACCAGAGTGGGAGTGAATTTTTTTTTCTAGCAGCCTTCCCCAGTCTCTCACACACACCCCAGTATCTTCTCCCAGATGTGCCTGTGACCCGGTGCTGCAGACCCAGGTGCAAGAACCCCACAGGAGATCACTGCACAAACACTTTGGGCTAAGCCCAAGTTCCTGATCCAGCTCAGCTGGTGCTGATCCCCTTCGTTGGAGGACAAAGACATTTGTCGGTTTGGGGGAGCTTTATTTTTTTGTCCTATTCAATGTAATTCTGAAAGCTCTCATCAAGGTAACAGGCTTGGCTTTTCCTGAGTATTACTAAACTCTTGGTTTCTGCACTACCTTGTAGCAGTGAGTTTCCTGGTTCAGCCAAGAGCAGAATCACAGGCAATGTGAGTAAAGACAGACCTTGAACACAGACAGTAGAATCATAGAATCATAGAATGGTAAGGGCTGGAAGGGACCTTAAAGATCATCTGCTTCCAACCCCCTGCTCATGGCAGGGACATCTTCCACTAGACCAGGTTGCTCAAAGCCCCATCCAACCTGGCCTTGAACACTTCCAGCGAGGGGGCATCCACAGCTTCTCTGGGCAACCTGTTCCAGTGTTTCACCACCCTCATGGTGAAGAATTTCTTCCTAATATCTAATCTAAATCTTTTAGTTTAGAGCCGTTCCCCCTTGTCCTATCACTACACACCCTTGTGAAAAGTCCCTCTCCATCCTTCCTGTAGGCCCCCTTCAGGTACTGGAAGGCTGCTATAAGGTCACCCTGGAGCTTCTCTTCTCCAGGCTGAAGACCCCCAACTCTCTCAGACTGTCTTCGTAGGAGAGGTACTCCAGTAGTGCACTGCTACTCTCTATATCCAACAGCATGACTGCTCAGGGGAGAGATCTGGTGAGAGCAAAGATGCCATCACCTTCCCAGTCCACCCCAGAGGAAGGCTCAGACCCCCTTTCCCCAAAACACATCCCTCAGCCTTCACCAAGATGTGCCACCTAAAGGCATCCTTCAGGCTGTACATGCAAAATGTCCTCAGATATCTGGAAACAGATATACAGTAATTTTTGACACATTTCTATGAGGTGAATAAGATTTATGTCAATATTACAGAAGAGAAAATTAATCCCAGAAGTCAGTGGGAGAGAGAAGACAAGATGACAGTATTCAAATGCCAAACTCACAGACCCCAATAGCCTCTAGATTATACAATTTTCCTGTTGTTCAAATTACTAACTCGAGGCACCCAGAATGGAAAGAACAAAATACGTGCTGTTCATGAAATTTCTGCCTTTTACTTTCCTCCCTTCACCATGCCACTACATTTTTCCAAGAAGCGAGGTGGCTTTTTCCTGGAAAGTGACCTTTGCCAGAGGGCAGGCAGATGGCGGCAGCCACAGACAAGCCCAGTTCTCCTCCCCGACCATGTGTCACTCAGAAGCTTTGAAGATCTCTGTGCTGGAGACCCCAGGTCTCCTCCTGAATGTGGGTCACTGGCAGCACAAAGCCCTGCTGAAGGCACCCGTGTGTGACACAGGCCCAGCAAGGACCACTCCTCATCCCAGGGGCACAGCAATGTCCCAGTCTGTACTGTGTAATTGCAATAATTTGGGCTTCAGAGGCTTTTTTATTATTATTTCTTGTTCAAACCCTGAAGTCTTGGTCTCTTTAGCAAGGGTCTCCTCACAAAGACAAGCCCAGTATCAGAAAGCCTCAGATTTGCCCTCAGCTCTTCCATAGGCATTGATTAGGTGTCTTTTTTTTTTTCCTTTTAAAAAAAAATTAAAAAAGAAAAGAGACATGATTTAAAACTAAAATAGAATGAAGCACATTGTACAAAGGATTATTTCAAGTAATTCTCCTTGAAACTGTAACAAAGGAATGTTTCCTGGGGATTAAACGGACTGTCAGGTAATCAGAAAAGTTGTTTTAGGTTTTCCTCAGGAAGAAAAGAAGCATTTTGGATGGATTTTGTTTCTGGTGCTTTGTGACATTTGACAGCTTATTCCCTCATGTCACACCAGTTTATTTCATTATTCATAAACACGCTGAATGCCAAAATGATCTGAGAAGCTATGGGGCTTTTACGCGCTCAGCCACTAAGCCCTTTTCTCCCTGTCCCATTGCAAACACAAGGATCCAGCCCTCTTGCCATCCCTCCACGGGGATTTTTTTTAACCATTGCTCACGCTGCTACCTTGCTTTTTATGGGGGTGGGACTCCTGGTATTTTACACACTGTGCAGGACTCTGAGGTGGCCTTGAAGGGGAAATCACATTCAAGAGAGAATGAATTCGTTCCTGGGCTTGAAGCGCAGAGAGCCAGGACCCAAGGAACAGTCAGGGAGCCCCCCACACACACTCTGGGTGCAGTCCTTATTCCTCTGCGCACGGTACCTGGCGTGTGAACACTAAAGCCCACTGCCACCACCAGTCCCAGGATACCTTCCAGGCCAAGTCTCATCACACTCCTGCCTCTCTCGCTTCTGCGGGGGACAGGCTGCCCTTTCTCAGCACCAAGGCAGAAGCATCCATTTCCAGCACCAGACAGCTGCACAATCCTGCCTGACCTGCTACATAATTCACAGGGATGCCGTTAAATGATCCAGGTCTTTCCTGCAGGCCCATCACCAAAAGTCCCTACAAGTAGCTGCTCCTCAGCTGTTCCAGTCCACATCCACACCTGTGAGCTCAGCCCTCTCCACTCACCCTTCCCAAAGCCTTCAAGGGAGCAGGTGACACAACTTGGGGTGCAGATGTCCCCCACATCCACCACTCCACATCCAGCTCCACATCCTTTTTGTGCCAAGTGGAAAGAGTCCCCCTCCCGCTGCTTGGCCAGGCACATCCAGCAGCAAAGGTGAGCACAGCAGCTGCAGCAGAACAAGGCAGCCTGGACCAAAGGGAGGAGGTGCCGGAGATGCTCGCTGCCTCTGTGGAGAGAGATCCCCACCAGCTGAGGCATCTGGTCTCAGTTGCTATGCTGGCCTGCAGCACCAACATCCTTTTGGACTACTCGGTGCTGCCGGGTGCCCAAGCAGCAAAAGAACACCCACATCCATCTGTGCCTAAGCAGCCGGTTTCTGCTGTGGCAGTCAATCTTCTCTCTTGAAAAGGGTGTGGGAAAAGGGGGTTTAGGAAACACTACGACTGCACCTAGAATGGGGGCAGGGATGGCCATTGGTCCCACACTGGCTTTCCGGGTGTGACAAATCACTGCCCCCCCGTTTGGTAGTGCCAACCCAGGAGTGGAGTATTGGTCCCTATGCCACGAACAGCCTCCATTTCCCGTCAGCTCACAGGATGGGCCTCTCCGCATCATGCGTTATGCTGAGCCTGCTCCAGTCTGGGACAATTGCTCCTGCATGTGTGTCTTAATTTTACCTCTAAGTAAAGGAGCGGAAGATTTGATGCTGCTAATGGCCCTGGAAAATGATGATTTTTCTCTTTTATTCAGTGTAAGAACAGGGTATTCTTTTCCGTGAACTGCTTCTTTTGACAACAATTTTGATTCCAATTATTCAGACACCTGCTGGTGTCCCAGCAGCCCCCCTGGCAGCAGTGAACCCTCTTGGGCTGAGCAGTTGAAGGAAATAAAGCCCAGAACAACGTTGTACAGGAGAAACAGTACACACACCAGAAAGCCGGAGAGCACAGCAGCAAGTGTGTTATTAGTCTGACATCGCAAGGGTCTGCTTGTTTGTTTGCTTTCCGCTTTTATATCCCGACGCTCTCTCTTGCCGTGCCACATGTTGAATTTTTCTTGATTAAGTTGAGACTTTTATTATGCAGGGTCCCCAGAAGAATTACAGAGGGGAAAGAGAAAACCAAACTGCATATGGCAAAGGCAGTGAGACAGATACTGGATTCTTCCAGCTTGAAATGACAGGCAGTACAAATAAAGCTCTTTTGTACCTGCTATAAGACATAGCATGTACCAGCCCATCTCAGCAAATACACCTTGGGAAACGCCAAAAACAGGATCAGAGATGCACAGCGAGGGAAATTTTAAAGCTGCCAGTGCACATTTCTTCAGATGCAATATGTTTGTAAAGTACCAAGCACCATGAAATGTTGACTCTGTGTAGTAATAATAAGTTCTTTGTTTATTGTATTTTTTATTAATACCGCCAGTATCATTATTATCACTATGATATCATGACAGCATCTCATACGCCTCTCCAAGTCTGTAACTTTAAATGCAACAGTGGCCACTGAAATTGTTCAAGCTCCCCTCAGCGCAGTGTGCAATGAATGGGATGGACCCTCTTGGCCAGATCACTGGGGCTTCATTTTCTGGCCTAGTTTCCCTCTTTCCAGTGAGGGTTGGGTTTTGCAAAAGATGGACAAGCCTCCAGACAGTATCAAAGCCACTATGGCAGGCTTTCCTCACTTGGAAACAGGCCTCAAGCAGACCTGTAAACTCTGTTCAAGTTTGCTTTGTGGTGCCAGAGCAGCAGAAAACAGCTCTAGCATCCAGCCTCAGGGGCTCAATCAGTTCTGTATGAATACTCATATGATGCAGTTATCATCGGCAAAGCTCATAGCTAAGCGCCTTGCCACCAAGTCTCATGGCTTTGATTTAAGAAGCTCCCAGTAATCTGGGACACTACAATTAACATATTTAATAGAGCGACTAATGGGAAAGAAAGAAGGGGGAAACCTGCATACAGCAGCTTATGCTGATGCTAGGATGGGAAAGGAACAAAACCCAGAAGTTTCAAACTACGAAAAGGGCACATTGAAACTGGTTAGTTTCTCCCTTTTATTCTGCACAACCTAAGGGAAAAAAAAGAATCACAGAAATTAATTGCCAGTAATCTCAGACAGATTGATTTATCTTTTCAAAGGTAACATACAAGGTTTAAACATTCACCTTGGGACATTTTGACAAGCCTGCTCATCAAAAGGCAGGTGATCTGCACTTTCTGGACACCAGATCCTTCCAAAATGTCTCACATGGTGGCACACAAATGATGCAAATCTGCTTTAAACACATACGTCTGTTCCCTACCTGCAGGAGATCACAAACTCTGCAGCTGGGTTTTTAAAATAGTTAGACAACAAATAAGGGTTCAATAAAGACATCTATAGATGTTCCAGGTAAGAAAATGGTAATGAAAGGGATCTAGTTAATAAACAGGATATAAAGAAAAGTAGAAGCAATCCCATAGTTATGAACAGACAACCTTATTGTAATTATGATAAATCAAACACAGCTCTTCTGGTCAGTTGGGGACTTACCGCATTGATTTCACTTGGAAACCAAGACCAGCTTGGAGCTGGCTTGGAGCAGCAGCCAACAGTCCATCTGATCAATGGCCAGGTAATAATAATATATTACATACCATAATTCTGAGTTGCAGTATTACAGTGCTACTACAATTGCCAGACACAAACTGTACCAAGATAGCTGTATGACTAAATATATATTCATCTTTTACAGTCTTTTACATGATTGTTTAATTATCCCCAACCCAAGTATTCTAAATCCAAGAAACAATTTCAAATTGTATTCAAACGGGTACCTAAATAACCTTAGTTCTGCCTTGGTTTTACCGTATGCAGTATAGCATATAGCACATTCATTGCATATGGTTATTATATCCAGTAAACATAAAATCATGACAAAGTCACTGTAGCAATTATGGTGCCAGATTAGATAAAATGACTCTTTGGGCAAGGTCTTCCAGCTTTCCAATATCATGTCTTCAGTTTATCCTCCATTGGAGAGTGAAGGCAAGCTGTCCTTAGAGAAGAGGTTAAGCCATGTTCAAAAGACAAAAAGAAGCAGTGGTCGTTTTTGCTTAAAGCATTCTGGAGTTTTATTCCTTCTAGAAACAATAGAGGAGGGAAGAAATGTTGAGAGATGGCAAGTCTTTAAGGAATTTCCTGCAGCAGAACATGATTTTTCGGTGTTGGCAAGAAACTATACTTGGCAAATAATGACACAAAATGGAAGATGATCGTATTTCTTTAACAACGTAACCTACAGACAAGAGAGGTTTTTCTGTCATTAAAATGTCATTAAATTAGGTGCTTACATAATCTGTTTATAATCAAGCTAGTTAATGGATTTACTTGTAAACTTGGACAATACATGAACTATTTAAATGGTAAGCGTAGCACTCCTCTAAGTTTACTTTAGTCCCTCTAAGTTAGGGATTGGGTGGATGGATAGGCTGGGCGTCTGGACTCCCTCACGGAGGACAGAAAGAGCAGCTCAGCAGTAGGGAGCTGATTTATTGGACAGGAGAGGGCTCTCACTCTCCAGACCTGACCAGGGTCCATATGCACACCTGGTTTTTAGCAATGTTAGACGCATCCCATACCTATTAATTAAGAGGGAATTATGATGTTTCCAATCCTTTGGCAGCAGCTTTGGTTAAGAAGTTTTCATCTCTGCCCCCACCAGCCCCGCTCATCCCTGCCATCTCCTGTACCCAAGAAGGGTTGGTTACACCTCTCCTTTGCACCATCTCAGCTAAGGCAGAGATATAAAATGATCTGGTTCAAAAGAACTTGTTTCCTATTATCCACCTATTTTTCTATGGACTTCCTAACATAATTTTTTTCTTAGCCATCTCATTTTCACTAGTCCAGGACACACCAGCAGTGGAACAGGCATGGCAGCAGAGGCAGCAGCCCCTTGCGTGGGGGCAGAGAGGGATGAGAGAGGGTGTTTTGAATCCACTGATGAAGCATCCGTAACACGGAGCCGCACCTTAATTCTCAAGAGGACACCACATTTTTGTGTTCATTTACACAACAAAGAGGCTACATGCAATACCCAACACCACCTACATCACAGAGCCACAGCATTGTCTTCACAGTAAGGGTAATTCGATCAGCCTCTTTCTTCAGTGTCCCCTTATCCCTGGTCCTCAAGTGAAAAATGTCTAAGAGAGACGGTGCACAAAGAGTCCTTCTCCAACTGGCCATCAGTGAGACAAGCTGCCACTGTCTTCTGACCTCCTCTGCACTGTTCCTGCCTTCCAACTGCTCTTTGTCACTTCTACAAGGTATAGCGTCCCTGGGCCTCTCCCACCACCCTCTGTCAGATCGTCCCTAAAAGCCTAGGGGTCAGGATATGCACATTCTTTAGCATTTCTGCATTGCTGCCTTGCTGTAGCGCACACTAACCAGCTTGGATTTTGCTGTCCCCCAGGGCACAGGAGCAGACCTTCTTCCACCCCGCCATCAGTCCCCTACCTGGATCAGACGGCTCTCCTGTCAGCTCTGTGCAGTCTTGTCCCAGAAAGTTTTATTCTAAAAATTTAGTAAAAGAGCAAAATACTTCCTTTGACATCCCACTGTTAACTTCGGTAGGGTAACTCCAGAGATGAGCTGAATACACTGGAAGAGGAAAAATTTAAGCAAAGTAGAAAAAAAAACCCAACAATTTCTCTACAGACATTTAGACACACACATACACATACAGTGGGATTTTACAACTTAATTTGCTTGTGAATGGCACTGAACTGATTCAGTGTGGTGCTACAGTACAAGTGTCCCCTAAACAGTAACTCTGTGCACAGAGAATTACGTTCGTTCGTGCTTCAACATTTTTGAGTTAAGATGCTTCTTTATTCCTAAGATTGTTGATTAGGCCCCTTTCAAAATCCGTATCCGCTGTCTGCGCCTTACGTGAATCATGTTCAGCACAGGGCATTGCTGACTCTCTGTCAGAAACAGCCTAGGAATAAAAGATCGGCATTTCAGTTTATTTTTCCTGCATCTTGTTAAAAAACGTACTAGGAATTTTGAAGAAACCTAATGCATAAATACATATTTTGTCTGATTCAATAACATATACAATTCAAATGACACCGCATTAGAAAACCAAGGGGCTGCTGTTATTCACCAACACTTTAAATATGAGCAATTTATTTCTTTACCTCGACATTATTCAGAGGGCCAAATCAGAAAGTGATGTACCATTACTTAACTGCCTGCCCCACCTTCCCCCCAACAAGCGACCCCTCTAACCGACCCCTCTAACACAAAATGCTATATCTTTAATCTTATCAACCATCACCTCTTCTGAGCAGTGAGGACAATAACAGATTGGTATTAGCAATCTCAGCCTTCTCAGACAGTTGGAGGTTTGCATATCTTAACTGATGTGCCTAATTAGATACAGCAGTGATTCAGCCTTCAGCTTCGGTTCTGTGGTTTTGCTTCCAGTGTGCATCAGCATGCTTCGCATCACCTTGTGACTGAGGTGTTTACTCTTCATCACAACTGCTGTTATCTGTCAGAAGTGATACCGGACTGGCTTCCAAAGAATACTGCTCCTTCACTTATTTATTTGGAAGCACTTTCACTGGAAGGCTGAAGTTATCTTTGACTGAATGTTATTCCGGTGAAAGGTAATAGCCTGGAAATCTCAGTGTCTTCCAGCTCTGGACAGAAAAGTCTGCTGGGCTTTCTGGAGGTGTCACGGAGGAGTGCTTTGGCACATTATTCAGCCTCCATGGCTGCTCACTCTGCTTAGTGACAAGGAATGCTCCATCTCAGTGGTCGTAGGCTTGTGAATTCTTATCTGCCATGAACTGGATGAGATCTTTTTTTTTTATTAGGTGAAATGACTTTCAGTAGCTAGCAGCATGAACTAGAGATGAACTGCTGCTCTGGAGGAGAAAAGGTCTGTATGTCATTAACCCTGTCACCTTCTGCTGATATAACAGAGAATGTAAACAAAGAAATGTATCCCTGAGAACTAAAAATCTCGATGCTCAGTGTTTTCTCAGGCTTTATCCATAGTAGATTAGAAGAGCAAGAACATTCTCCACCAAGCTTCATAAGTGTGAAAGCCATGGTAGATAACACACTATATTTCCAGAATTAAAATGACAATAGTCCATAGCTAAGAATCGGGGAGCCACTTCTTCAGCTGGGGTAAAAAAGCACAGCTCTGCTGAAGGCAGAAGATGACACCTGCCTATCTCAGCCAAGGATGTTGCTCTTCAGTATCAAAGCTTATTTTCACTTCTACTCACCTGCCAACTACTACATTTAGTGCTCTGTTTTCCAGTGCAGTAGTAGACCCTTAAAGGAAGCTAGAAAATGCAACTCTATCAGTGATGTTTTCGGCTCTAATAGTAGATGTACAAGGCCCTGAACTCAGCTCTTTGTGAATAAAAAGACTTTTAATTCATCTTTAAGGAAACAATCAGAGATCATCCAGAGCATATAAATTAATCTGATTTTCCTTTCCTCTAGCAAGGCTATTATATATATCCTTTCTTTTTCGTCCAGGTTAGCTTCTATTTTCTCTCAGGTGCAACTGTAGTTTCCTAAGGCAATGAACTGAAAAAGAATCAGCAACATCTGGAGTTATCTGCACTTCTGCCAAATAAAATGAACACATCTGAAGAGGGCAGTTTCTCAGAATGAAAAGGGAAGTGATGACTAATAAGGAAACGCAGTTTGCCAAAAATATCTCATTTAGCCTTTTCTTAAATATATCAGCCTTGTAAGTCTCCCCCACCACCTAAAAGTCCTACTTGGCTTATGCAACATTAAAATTTGTCCAGAAAGAACAAATGTTTGGCAGTTTTGTTAGCTCTTTGGAAGTGCATGCAAGTTTACGGATCACTTGATGGTACCTGATAAACCATAGACTTCCCATCTGAGTTAACTTCCCTCAACTCCTTTTTCATCAGTAGAAAGAGGCAAGGTAGGATTCATCACACGTTTAACCAGACATCTAAAATAGTTCAGCTGAACTGCACCCTAAAAGCAGCAGTTGCTCTCGTTTCACTGACAAGGAAGCTCAGGACAACTGCCTCAGCCATGTCATCTACATCTGTAGATGTCTAACATTAAGCGAGATGAGGGTCACTCCCCAATGGTGTCTTGCAGAATCATCCCCCATTGCATTCCTCCCCATCTTAGCTTTTCCTTGTTGTCTCTGCCACCCTCCTGGAAAGCAGGGGACTATCACCCATGGACAAGAGGGGCTATCGTCTTCCTCTTTAAGAACTTTTCTTTGGGGTCCTTAGTGAAGAGATGATATGAGCATAAGCATTTATTCAGTTTAACTTTCTTGTCCCTACTTCCAGGCCCTTAATGTTAGTCCTCTTTCCCATCCTGTTTCTTCTTGTCCCACCTTACATCCCATTCTCCAGTAGCCCTCCTTATTCAAGTCCCTCCAAAAAAATCATTCCTACCCTGTTAGATACATTAATTCTGACTTAATGGGACCACAGCTCTGCCAAACAGTTACTGGAACCACCCAAGTGTGCATCTTCCTTGAACAGCAGTTCTGGGATCTCATCATATACAAATTGTCCTGTCCTGAGTTTCACTTAACACCATGAATATGGACTAGACTCATCCCTCCTAACCATAAGTACTTGTAACGCCTGTGTTACCTGTGTAGTCATCTGGGTCAATGAAGCAACAATCCTCTGCAGAGGGGCCCTCAGATCTTGCACAGTTTTAATTGTCCAGGTGAAGATACCCATTTCTTTCACTAGTTACCTATAAGGAGGCCTAAGTGGAAGTATTCCTTGTTTTGGGTTATCTATTAAGTGCCAAAAGATAAACAGGGTGAACCCAAGCTTATATCTTTTCCTTTTATGGGTATACAAGTTCACAGTTTTTTCAATACTTGGAAATAATATATACAAGCAACTACAGAGGCCCAGAATTTTTAGTTGCTTCAGAGCAATATATCTTCCCTGAAGCCTATTCTTGCCCTAAGTTTGGAGATTCTTCAGCTGCTGTTGACGTTAAGGGGAGTGTGGCATCTGACAAAATTAGGCCTGTGGACATTACTGATGACCCTCACCAATCATCAATGCAAAGAAGGAAAAAATGTAACAAAGGGAAGGAAAAGGGAAATAAAGCCAGGCTTTATACCTTTACTAAAAGCCTGTAATATCATGCCTCTACTACTACAAAAGCCGAGGATGTTGCAAATCTGGATATACTCTCTGGAGTGCAATTTTCTTTTCTTCGATGCTGCTGATTCTGCTTGAAAGTAATCAAACCACAGCACTTTCCTCTTTTGGCCTTCAGTACAAACAGGAAAGAGAGACATCCCAGCATGAAACCATGAGAGGTGCCTCGAGATGCCCATCTCCTGCTAGCTGCAGGGTGATGGGTACTAAGAGCAGGGACAGTCATCCCCAAAGGCAGAAGGGATTCAGAGATAGGTGAAAGGTCTTGGGGTGCAAGCCAAGGTCACCCTTTGGCAGCACCTCCCTAGGTGAGCAACGCAGAGCAGACATTAGTAACTGCCCCATCCTGAAGCAAATCTCTAGTCAGAAGGAAGACAAACTTGACAATTCTCCCCTTTGATTTTTTGTCATCTGAGGAATGCATGAGGAAATCACATGATCCATTTAACCTAACTCACATAAACTTAGAGAAGCATGCGGCTTGAATTTTATAGCCTTTTCTTATCTTTACTATTTTTCCTTCAAACCTCCACATTTCGTTGAGCTCTCAGAACAACAGCGAGGCCTGTCCTGCAGCTAATTTGAGGTCTGCCGATTCCCTGTGACTGCAAACAAAATCTGTAGCTTACTGGATAAAGTGTTTGGATTTCAAAAATAGTCAGCACAAATCCAATTAAAATGTTTCTTTTCTTTCAAATATTATATTGTTCTGAGCGTTTCTGTGTAAACAGGGAACCCTGGATTACATTCCTCTCCAGGGGATCCTAAATGTTTACACAAATCACAGTAGGCAGCATTACAACACTTCCAACTTTTGCCACATGCACTTTGTCTAAACTCGAACTCGGTCAGCAATCTGTCAGACTGCAAACTGTAAAAAAGAGAAATGAAAGGAAACTGTCTTATTTTTGTTGCTTTTGAGGATGTAATTCTGTTAACAGTTCTGTACGTCTTTTCCCCATCAATTTAATTACCGAGTAATTAATTCTTAGCAGTTTTCTAAAGACCAGCAAAATATCATCTGACCCAAAACATTTCACAGCGGGGAAAAAAGCCAAGTTAGATAAAGAGGAAATCCATCCTTTGGAAAAAATGGTGTTTAGAAGAACAAGCAAGAGTAGAAAAAGATCAGCTCTCCCTTTTCCTCAGCAAACACTTGTCGCTGCATGTCTGACATTTTAGATTTCACTTCTTTCCATTCCTATGCATCATGCCCCAGACTGATCTTAACTACAAACTGGTGATACTATATCTAAGAACTTACCCTTTTGTGCTTTTCCTTGCTTGAAGATATCAATGTCAAAGTGGCTGAGACACAGCCTTGGCCACGGCTTTGCCGTTGGTGTCATGCCACAGTCGTGGACCTCTTTTCAAATAGGCACACAAAGTCTAAACGTGCTTGGAGCTGCAACCGAGATGATTTAGCTTGTCCCTGAGGCCGAGGCAACTTGGTGAGAAATAGAGGGGTCTACATTAGAAAGCAGCAAGCTCTGGCAAAGATTACATTTATTGTTGCCGGAGATAACCCCAGGAATGGGTTGATTTTGCACCCTTTTCTGTGAGATTTTGTGTTGCTTCTACCAGGCAGGTTAGGACTGCCATCTGCTTACATTTATATTTTTATAGGGCCTTTTATCACAGGGCTCCCTAAGCACTTTACACACTTACACCTTGATTCTCTGTTATAACAGGAGGTGAGTTTAAATTAAAATAATGTGTAGATCGTAATCAAGGAATTGGGCTTTTGAGCCTCCTTTTTCACCTCTCAAGTGAGGTTGTTACAAAGCAGGTACAAAAAGCCAGGCATTTCAAGCCACAGAATGAAGATCAAGATATTTCTGAGAATGGAGAAAACAGAAAGACTTAGAATAAAGAAAGCCATGTTTTGCATGCATAGCTGATACAGCTCACAACGTAAAAGAGAAGCACATCGATGCCTTTGGTCACTGATGTGCAGAGAGGTAACACTGCTTGCCATGAAGAAAAGGAAGCATGGCTCAAACAAGCACCCATCTCCTTGTCCCGACACAGAGTTATTCGTGTATATAACAGGGAAGTCCGAAGAAAGGAGAAGCCTCCTTACAGCAAAGAGTTGCCCCATTTCAGTGAGGGGGAGCTGCTGTTCTCAGCTATTGCAGAAGGTCACGATGACAAGCCAGGAAAGGCACAAGATGCGACATGACCCCCCCCCACGACGGCAGGGTGTGTGTGACATTGCTGTGCTGCCCTTCCAGGGAAGGGGACCGAAGCCGGAGCAGCGCAGGAAGACGAATGCGGAAACTGCAGGAGTGGAGGACAGGAGTTTGTCTTTGGAAGTGCTTCCACAGGGTTAGCAAGTTAATTAGTCGCACAGCATGGGCCCAACCACCGTGCCATGAAGCTTTTTTTATTAAATCTGCTTATTTCTGGACCCACTGTTGCTAGTCTGACTGCCCCTGGCCAGGCCAAGCAGAGCGAGCGTGGAGCTCCTCTGGGCACAGGTGGACACCCACACGGCTGACACTTGCAGCTGAGCCAGCCACCCTGGGCTTCTTTACAGATAATGTGGAGAAATGTTTTCCTCAGGGAAACACTTCCTCTCTTCCTGAAATCGGTGGAAAATAGAACAAATGCTTTGCAACAAATAAGCACCTGTTTCACTTTGAGGTCAGGAGAAATGTTGTTTCTCTCACCCTTCACCCTGCAGAATAGGCCAGTGAATCCTCTCTAAGCAAATCAACTCCAAGAAGGAGCATTTTTTTTCAATATGAAGAGTTAAAATGAAAAAACTGAAGACCCTGTGAAAATGAGAGCTGATTGCATACAATTGGGTCTTCAAGACACACAGTCGCACATATGCTGACCGCTAGGAAGCGTAAGTAATCAGTTTGCACCACGGCACACAACTCAACTTCCCAGATCAAGGCACCTGATCCAGAAGGAAAGGCTGAGAAGCTGAAAAAAGGCTGGGAATAGGAAGTGAGAAGGCATGGGGTAAAGGACCACGAGAGGCAGAGAGAGCAGTGGAAAAATAGTATCAAAGACTGAAACAAAAGCAGAAGATGCAACCTTGGAGAAGTGGTTCATTCCCGACTCCTATTTTCACCCCAGGTTAAATCTTATCCCCACCCTCCCTGACCCTTCCTCCTACTCTTCCGTGGCTCACTTCATGCACCCACTGCAGCTCAGCTCACTCCCTCACTTGCACCGCCTCATCGCCACCCACAGAAAAATCCCCCAAGCATCAACCTAGGGTGCGTTCTGGAGGGAGGAGGGGGCCCGAAATAGCTCCCGCTGACACCCTGCCATTGCAGATAAATAACTCTGCACTCGCTGGAGCCGGAACTAGAGCCCAAGTCCTCTGGCAGTTTTATGAAACTCTAGCTGTTCCTTGCCTCTGCTTTTCAAAAAGTGCACAAAATGAAATGGCTCGTTTCGGGGCAAATGACACAATGGTGCTAAACGACATGATTTGTTTGTTTGTTTCATCCCAGGAGAGGAGGAGAAGGGAAGGAATGTATACTTGATGTGATCCAAACCATTTTTTGCTGTTGTTCTTTCTGCTAAGCTGAAAAAAAAAAAAAAAGGAAGAAAAATTCATCGCTCGAGCTGCCCTACACAAAAGAAGTTTGAGGGCAAAGACAGACGAGACCCTGTTTCTCTCTCATGACTCGTTTGACCCTCTGACACCCCAGCCTGGGAGGAACTCACTTACGAAACCCAGCGTTCAGAAATAAATTTAAAAAATAGCCCAAGCTGCCCTGCATTCAGGAGAAAAGCTGTTTATTTACTTTGTCTTCTCTTGCAGTGCCTGTGTGCTTGTGTCAGCGCGTCCTCTGAATTGCCCACTGACCTACATTCCCTGGGACGCGGAGCCGTGCCTCCCTGCTCCGGGGCTTGCCGGCACCCCTCGCCCCGGCCCTGCGCTCCCTCGCTGGGCGCTGCACCAGCTCTACCAGCAACACTGTGCATAAGTGGATAACATCTCGGGCCACTGAGGCATGCTTTTAAATGGATAGCCAGCCAAGTGTGTATTAATTAAACTTAAAAGTTCTATTTATTGCCAAACACAGGGGGATTACGCCGACAACAAGTGGCAGAAAGTACTCCAAAATGTTCTCACCCCTTTAATTACTGTGCTATACTTAGCCCAGCGAGCTGATGTATAATCAACACTGCTGTGCGCACTGTTTACAGCAAGCACTCAGCAGAAGCAAACTTCTTCCTCCACAGCCTCTCCGAGCAGCTGCGACATTTGGAGGTGCAGGAGAAACACAGAAGGCACCGAAGGGCCCTTTTATTTCTCTCGTCCCCAGCACCTGGCCATGCTTGCCACCCCCGGGGGGTCCCGCCGCCTGCCCATGCAGCCCCCGGCAGCGCTTCCAGTCCATCGCACCAAAGCTCCCATAGTGCCCAACGTGGACCGAAATAGCAGAGCCTGCCACCATGGAAGTTTATTTCCACTGCACCACGCTTTGCTGCTGGCAGTTTTTAGAGCTGGGCATCTTAGGAGTTTGAATTTATTTTATGCTTTTATGTTCTCTGTGCTTACAGCCCATGCATTTCACAGGCGAGCCGAGCGGCCGAGCGAAGAAGCCAGGCGGACCTGGACTCCCGAAGGACTGATTCTGATCCCCTGAGTCTGTCACTGGGACAAAGCCCTTGAGTTCAGTGGGATCAGCACTAGATCCAGCAATGTGGATCTTTCTTAGGGCAGCTTGCAAGCCCTCACCAAAAGCGCATCTTCTTTATTAAAAATGAAGATGAAAAAGTCAGCAAAATATAGCAAAAATTTAATAGCTCAGTTTGAAATAGCCCTACTCTCACTCACACATACAACACACACAGAGTTAATAGCACTGACCTCTGTGCTCCTCTGTTTCCATATCTCCCAGCAGTGCCTTACAAGCAGTTAGGTTATTGCTGTCTCTTGCTACTCAACGTGGCTGCCTTCAGCACTGGCAGCTCATTTTCCTTCCCTGAATCCTTAACCCCCCAGTTCATTTCCAGGTGTTTTCATTGCAATAGTATGAAGAAGGCAAGATACGTGCACCTATGGGAATCTGGAAATGAACTCCTTGACTTTTGGGGGCGGTTGAGTTGATGGCAAGTTGAGTACAAGTCAACAGCGTGCCCTGGCAGCCAAAAGGGCCAACCGTGTCCTGGAGTGCATCAAGCACAGCATAGCTAGGCAGGTGATGGTCCCGCTCTGCACTGCATTGGTGCAGCCCCACTTCGAGTACAGTGTGCAGTTTTGAGCGCTTCAATATAAGAAGGACATCAAACTATTAAAGTGTGTCCAGAGGAAAGCAACAAAGATGGTGAAACCTCTCAAGGGTAAGACTTACAAGAAGAGGCTGAGATCATTTGTGTTGTTCAGCTTGGAGAAGAGAAGACTGATGGGTGACCTCATCACAGCCTACAAATTCCTCAAGGAGGGCAGCAGAGGAGGAGATGCTGATATCCCCTCTCTGGTGACCAGCAACAGGGCACGAGGAGATGGAATGCAGCTGCATCAGAGGAAGTTCAGATCAGACATTAGGAAAAGGTTCTTCACTGAAAGGGCGGTTGGACACTGGAGCAGGGTCCCCACGAAGTGGTCATGGCACCAAACCTGTCAGAGTTCAAGGAGCGTCTGGACAACCCTCTTAGTCATATGGTTTAGTTTTAGGTAGTTCTGCGAGGAGCAGGGAGTTGGACTCAATGATCCTTACAGATCCCTTGCAGCTTAAAGGATTCTATGATTCCTTGATTAGCAAGCCAGCAAAAAGAAAACCTTTCATCCTCTTGCATTTTCATAACTGATCACGATCCAAACAGCAACACGCATTTTCCATGTGACCCTGGGCCTATGTTTCAAAAGTCGTACCAGCTCCCAAGTACACAAATTTCCCAATCTGGACAACTTGAATATTACGAGGAACTGTGGGTAAATGAAGTCATGGTAAGCGTAGGAAACAGCTGAGTAAATCACATTACAGGACCACAAAGTCTGCCACTACTACCACACTTGTTACAAGCAGCCTCAGGCACCTTACACATTTAGTACCTCCACGCTCTTATATTAAGCAGCTCTTTGGACCGTACTTATGTTTAACCTTCACTAAAATGGCCTGACTCTGTCTTCCAGGACCTCAGGATCTCCCTCACAAGGCCCAGCAAGCTGCTCTTCTGCAAGGCAGAGTAGGCAAGGATACGAACGTACCCAGTTTCATGCTTTGGGCTTGTTTGTAAGCAAGATAATGTCTCTCTGACTGGCTACAAACAGCACCTGGGGAATCATCTGCAAGCCTAGGGCTGCCAAGGCAGAGAGTACTTTGGTCATTATTTCTTGTCAGCAATACCACCTGCCGTACTCTACCTCCAAAGGCTCTGATGCTCTGATGGAGATCAGGATGTCTAAGCACTTCAGGGTGATTCCAGAAAGACGGGATTTAGCAGCTTTCCTATTCCACAAATAGAATAACACGAAAGCCTTTTGAAGTAAAGCTGGTCAGAAATTTTCTGACCAAAAAATAGTGATTCATTCCTTCTCAAATGGTCACTGCTTTTCCAAACTCAGCCATCACCTCAGCTCTCTGGGAACCTCACTCCAGTATTTGGAGGTGAGCCTTAGGACTTGGGGTGCCGGTTCAGCACTCAGGGTCTCCTTTCCTGCAGAGCTGCCCTGGAGCCAGGGGTCTCCCACTGGCAGGGCTGCATCCCACTGTCCTCTCCATTCCACCGGCAGCGATAGAGCCTGCGGAGTTTTGGAAATTCTTCAGTCCTTCTTTGGTTTGCTTGCTTTAATACACATCACGTTTCAAAACAATGACATTTCTTTCAAACTGAAATCCCAATTTTTAGCCAGCTTTACGCTCAGTGTCTATATTGATAATCTCTGGGCCAAAAGGCAAAATTTGTAAGCTTCCAAATTACTTTGAGACATATTAAAAACTCCCTAAGACAAAGAGCTGGCAGATCAGCAAACTGAATATCCCCAAATTACACTGAAGTTCACGCATATGCATGCATGTGCATGTATCGCCTCACAAACTGTCCGCAAAGTTTCCCCGTCATAGGACCAGCGTTGCGTAAGTGGTATTAACACACAGAATTACTTTGTGTCTGCGTCTGGCACAGCTTTTGCTGGACAGATGACTCATATTCATTCTGCTCCTAATTGCTGAGTCTTTTGAAGTAAATTCTTACGCTGTTCTTTCTTTCTGTAATGGGCAGAAGATTAATTTCTTTATATATGGCGGTGTGTTTTCACATATGCCACTGCCAGGTGTTGCTGTGAACCAGGTGGCAGTCCATCCTGCTCTGAATCTTGACTGTGTTTCACAGGTTTCATAGGACTATGTCATGAAGGCACTATGAGATGCAGGAGGAAAGACAGTTCGCCTTTTCCTTGGAGATGAGCAAACACAAGTGCTGCCCAAAGAGTTGCTCTGTATCTGAGTGGTGATGTACTAAATGTACTCACTTGTCTCAGGGTTGTCTGCAGTGAGGGTGGTGGTAATGGTGGATGTTATCAGCCTCAGGGTGTGAGATGCACATAGCCCTAGAAGACCTTCCTCAGACATTTAGAAAGAGGTTTCACTCCCCGGGCACTGAGCCTGGCCAATATGCCAAAGACACCGGAGGGGCTCTGTATGCCTCATGCAGGTCTTCTGCCGGGCACAGCCGTGGGACCTGCAGACCCCCACAGCTGAGCTCAGCCCCCTCCGTCCATCGCTGTGGTCTTACTCAAGTGTATGCACATGGCCTTTAGGTTTGCAGTCCTCCTGTTTCCCCAGCGATCACTGTTCCTGCCAGTGTCTGGTTCCTTCACAACTCATTCCCTGCCTTTATGTCACCTTCAGCGCTGGTGCATCAGCCATGGCAGAGCAGCCAGCTCCTTGCAGAACCACCCCCAGATCCTGCATGTCCCACTTGTTCCTCAGGCCATTACAGAGGTGTCACGAACTGGACACTGAGTAGGGCAACACATGAGCCACACAGCACCCAGCACTGATCCAGCAGTTCCTGTGTGAGTGGTGGGCACTCTACAACCCAAATAAACAAAAAGTCTTGTGTATATACAACACACAAGTAATGCTGTCACTGATTTGCAGGTAAAATAGCAAAAGCACAGCTGGTTTGTTTTGTAAGATTGAAGAGTGGCTTGAGATATGAATAAGTAGCTGTTTTGTTTCTGGTTTCACCCCTAGGACCAATGCTCCCTGATATTGATATTTAAAGAAGCACTTTCTTCAGCATGGCTACAACCCAGGCTGTGTGGTGTGGTGGGGTTTTTTTTCCTATGCTGGCTTCAAGCAAGCTGTGGGTGTCTGGGTGGGTGGGTTGAGTGACATATTAGTGAGGAAGCTTCCTCCCCTTTCAGAGCTACATGGAGAAGTCAGAAAGGCATCGTTTGAAAAAGTGACAGGCAGATCATGTCGGACTATTGCTGATGAAAAAGGGTTTAAATCCATCAAGAATCTTGAATTTGGAACTGCACTGCTACCTGGAGCAGGGTGAAGTGAACTTCACTAACCTCCATAAATATTATCTGTCTTTTAATTTCAGATTTGCTCCTCGAAAAGCCTTTCAAAATGTGCACTCCCTCTTTTCAGCTCCTGGCATCCAATCAAACTATCTATCTAACAACAAGGAGCAGAGGAAGTCTGTCCTTCGTCTCCATTTAGAAGTGAAAGATTCCCCGTTCCATCCCGCCCACCCCCCCACACTGGCTCTGAAGGTCTTCCAATTATCTCCTTTACCTGCCGCATTAAAAAGTAAAGCATATGAGTTGCCAGAGATACAGAGTCTGAGGACAAGCCACTGTGGCAAAGCCATGACATTAGAACAGATGGAAAACTTCTCAGGAACAAAATGTGCACAAAAAAATGGGTTCTGGCTTTGAAGTGTATATTCACGGTGGGTGCTTTCATGTCTTTTGAAAAGCCCTAGCTCAAATCTGACCTACTTAGGCAACATTCTTATTTATGTCTCCGACTAAGGAGCTGTATATTTAGCAAATGAGAGGAAATCATCCCCCTGTCATGTTTATAGATTGGAGCAAACTTTGCTGTTTAATTCTTCAGCAGATTTGTCTCCATAAAAGTGGATGTAATTTAAACACTGTTAAAAAAATCAATAAATTCCAGAATCGTAGGATAAATGGAATCATAATTTCAAATATATATATATAGATATTATATATGTACAGCCATACATACAGAGAAAGAAAGAGAGAGCATTTATTCAGTAGACTGCAGTTGAACAGTATTTATTTAACTGGTTCAAGAGTAATGGGTAAGGCTGAGCAAAGGTGGAGACCGAATTATAAGACTTTGCCATTTTAATTGATGCTAAATGCTAACAATATTCTGTAAGATATAGAGGAACAAAGAAAATCTTAACTCTTCATAGACTAGGCAGGCTTATCTGGACTAAAACAAAAAGAAATTAAAATTAAAATAAAAGATTCTTAACTTCAAGAAATGGAAGCTGAAAGGCACCTCGGGAGGTCATCCAGTCCATCTCTGTCTCCCAAAGGCAAGATGAATTAGGCGCACGTTATTCTGCACTGGTATCTGTCTAACCTCCAGGGATGGACATTTGGTAAGCTTCCAAGCAGCCTATTTCCCCTTTTTGCAATTATCACTAGTAGTAGGATCTTGCTGGCATCTACGCTATGTCTCTCACTGTGGTTAAAGCCCATTACCCCTTGTCCCAGTAGACAAAGAGGACAGATTATTTCTTTCTGCTCTTCAGTCACCTTTCAAGACTTACCATGTTCCTTCTCTCTTCTTTAGTTTAGAAAACCCCAATTTGTTCAGTCTTCTCTCGTGGATCATGTTTCTAGTCAATCACAAGTGTGTCACCCTATCGAGTCACATTTCACTTGTAACCTCTTCTAATACGATCCCCTCCAAGGCCCAGATCCTTCTTTTCAGGACAGCTGCTCAGCCTGTCATCTGCTATCCTTGCACAAATGCCATTGAGTGTTCCTACCTCAGCAGAGCAGAACCTTGTAGCCATCCACACCCCACATCAGTCCTCCAACTTCTCCAGGTTAGTATGAATTTTGAACCCGTTCCCACCCAGCCCGCAGCCCATCCCAGCTTGCAGACCAAACAACAACCCTCTGCTTTCCACCATCCCACCCATTAATGACAACACCACATCATACTCTAGCCCAACAAAGATCTCAAAGCACCCCGCTCAGAATCCCCTTCCAGCTTCACAGTTAATCATCGGTAGCTGCTCTCTGACTGCAGTCTGCAAGCCACCTGTGCACTGACCTAAGATAAGAGTTTCTTCTCATCCTGTTTTCTCCAAGTTGCTTATGACAATGCCTTGTAAAACAGTATCAAAAACCTTATTAAAATCAGAACACGTGACAACCAATGCTTTTTTCCTACCCACAAGGTCTGTTGCCTTGTCTCAGAAGGAAAAGAGATTGGTTTCAGATTATTTGCTCCTGACAAATCCATGCTGGCTATTCTGCTCATATCCTCGTTACCTTCGAGGTGTTTACGATCGATTGTTTGATTGTTTGTTCCATGTATTGGCAGGTAGCTGACTTGACTACAAATCCCTGGATTCAGCTTTTTCTCCTTGTTACAGATAGACACTATCTCTGCCCTTTTTCCGTCCTCCAGAACCTCTCCTATCCTCCATGACTTCTGGGGATAAACACTAAACTTTCTGGGATTGTTTCAGCCAGTTCTCTGGCTCTTTCTACCCTGGGTTGAATTTCATAGGATCTGATGAATTCAAAAACATTTAGTTTATGTGAGTATTTTCTAATCTAATTTTTCTCTGCTATAGCCCAAACTATTATCCTAGAGTCACTGGCTGTATTAAGCTTCCAATCATACTTGAGCTTCTTAATGAACATTGATTCAGAAGCTGATAACACTATTTATTTCAGATAACACTATTTATTTTGGGGAAATAATCTAGTCTTTCACAACCTCTTCAGGCTAAATATTTCAGAAGTTCTCAGGTTGTTTCTCAGCTACCTGATGCTCAAAGGCCCCCTTTTCTAAATGGCAAGGAGTGCTTGGCAACTTACAAAACCAAGCCCAAAACTGAAGTTCTTACTTTGACAGAAATGGGGTATTTCAAGACAACTGTGATTCTTCCTGATCAAAGCTGATCTGAAAATACTAGAAGAATACTTACCTGGTTGCTGTTCCAGCTGAATACAGAAGGGCTGCGGTGTGCAGAAATGGAAGTAGGTCTTCAAAATCCTGCAACCCTGTCCACATTTCCACTGAGAGCTCCAAAGCATTCCTCTGCAACCCAACAATCTGGCCTACCTTAAACTCTGCTAATTCTCCCACCTCACCCTCTCCAGCCATAACATCATATCTATACTTGTCTCTTTAATACCTGTTTAGAGATCACCTACAAATCCACTGATGAAATTTAAAAACCCAAAAGATATACTCTCCCTTAAAATGGATTAAAACAGTGTCAGCTCTCTTGAAGTTAATGAATGAATACTATTCCTTAGAGCTGTTTTTATTCCTTCTGATATCCTAAATGATTCTGAAGCAGAAAGGGTAAAGTAACTGAAATCCGGATATGTTAGTTTCTGCTCCATTAGGAAAAGGAAAAATCAATTTGGCAAAACATAAAAGAAGAAAATCAATAGGGAACGAAATTTTATTTTCGGCTGAGGACTAAGAATATATTACAAACAATGGTAAGTGAAAATTTTTCATTGATTCGTATAACACCATTTACAAGCCCAAAAAGTGCTCCAAAGAATTATAGATTATCTAAATCTAAGGATCACTTACTGCCAGAATGCACATAGCTCTGGGGTGGAGTGCAGCTGCTACAAAATTGCACTAGAAAACACTACACCACAGCTTTACAGCACAAATGCTTTATCTGAAGATGCATCAAGGGAAGTTGAAAATGCAGAATGGAATTAACCAGGCTGGAATATGACCACACTGCAACTATATCAATCTCAGTTTAAGCTTAAACTCACAGAAGATAGGTCCATCAACCCATTAAGCAAACTTTGGTTCACAGAGTCCCTAAAATGCTCTTTGTCAGAAGCTAGGACAATATGCCAGAGGATGGGTCATTTTTTGTTTGCCCTATTCCTTCTGCTCTTTCCCTGGTCACTGTCAGAAACCTGATGACACTGGGCTAGATGGACCTTTGGTCTGACCTAGCATAGCTGCTCCTGGATCCTGACTTAATATGCTGGGCTGTGAGCTACAGTGGCGCTGAAGCTCGCACAGCCTCGCATCTGCTGACTCGGTGGCAGGGCAGCCATTGCCGCAGAAGGGCAGGTGGTGCCACCGACCAGGCAGTCTTTTGTATTCTCCAGCATGAATCACCATACTCATCCGGAGGCATGCTAAATCCTCACGTTAAGCACACATTAAGTTGTTTCAGGATATGGGCCACATTTATAGCACTGTCATTAGTAGCAAGGGCTTGCACTGCATAAAATTACACAAAGTACCTTTTGTACCTCAAGATGTACTTAGCAAGCAAACTCCTAGGGGCAGGGAATGTACAATCATCTGTTTCTCTAAAGCACCTTATTCAATTACGGCAACATAAAAATGATTTATAACAATCTATTAAAAATACAACTCAAATGACTTATCACTCCTGGGGTCCTGGAAATATACTGTAGGATTTGCCATTTAATTTTAAATCAAATCTAGTGGCCAGTACCTCACATTTTAGAGAAGGATGAAAACTACCAATACACCTCACCAACTGCAAATGCAGCATGTCTTGAGTAACACGATCTTGGGTAATCACATGAGATATGACTGGGGGGGAAGAGGAAACACAGAAGAAAGCGGCAGACGTTTCTGCTCCCTGCAGTCTGAACCCCAACCAGTTCTTCTACTGATCAGGAAGCTTCCACCACTCCAGGGGCTGCTGCAGGGCAGGTGGGCAGGCCCACCAGAAACACTCGCCATCACTGCCATCTCCCAGGGTGTTTCTTTTCCCCCTAGTTTTCTCTGGAAAGTCATGTTGGGAAAATCAAAGTCCAAAATAGCAGCAAGACAGAGTAAACAGCTTGCCTAAAAGGCCACAAGCTGGGCTGGAAAGAGATCCACAGAGCATCCTGCATACCTAGTCCTGAGCAACCTGCATTGCACAGGATGACCCAGAGCCCCGGAGGACAGCTGAGGTTATGGGTGGGGTTAGAAGAACAGCACCTGCTTCATCCCACCCAGTTCAACAACCCAAGTCTACCTGTCCCTGTGCTGAGAAGGACCAAGGAAATGTAATAAAAAAATCTCAGATTAGAAACCTGACCCCACTCTTCTCATCTTCAGAATAGCCAAGAGCTTATACAGAAGTCTGCATCAAAATCAAAACAGACACAATGTGCATCAGAGGCATGCTTCGTATTTGATAAAGATACTCCTAATTCTTACCATCAGCAGACAGGGATGGAAACTATTTGGACCCTGGGTCTGCCTGTTGTTGATAAAGCACGTTGATAAAGCTGTATTCATAGGAATGCCCAGGCCAGGGACTGACATATTTGCCAAAAATTATTTTCCTCTGCTTTTCCTGAGAGTCGCATCTACCAGCTCTTCTCATAAGCTGATAAAGCTGTACCTCAAAAACAATGCCAGAGCAGGTAAGGGAGGTTTACTCCTTCCCACAAAGCCACCGGGAGCTATCACAGAGCACGAGGTAAAAACTCACAACACACAGCTAATCAGAGATGTCCTCACCAGGTAAGACTAGCCAAGAACGTAACACCTAGGAAAAAATATTTTTAATTTTAACGTAATATTGAATAGAATTGATAGCTATTTCTGCACATGGAAAATGGAAGAGGCCTGTAAGAATACTAAATTCCTCTTTGTTTTCACACTTTTGTTCTACCAAGCCTCAGCTTCATCTGCTGTTTCTGTCTTCCACTGCTCCTTCCCCCAGTTAATGAACTCTGTCCCCATGGCTGGGAGAACTCTTAATAACATAGAATCGTAGAATCATAGAATCATAGGTTGGAAAAGACCTCTAAGATCATCAAGTCCAACCATCCACCCAGCACCACCATGCCTACTAAACCGTATCCCAAAGTGCCACATCTACACATTTTTTGAACACCTCCAGGGATGGGGACTCAACCACCTCCATGGGCAGCCTGTTCCAATGCCTGACCACTCTTTCAGTAAAGAAATTTTTCCTAATATCCAGTCTAAATCTCCCCTGATGCAACTTGAGGCCATTGCCTCTCGCCCTATCGCTAGTTACCTGGGAGAAGAGACCAACACCTGCCTCACTACAACCTCCTTTCAGGCAGTTGTAAAGAGCAATAAGGTCTCCCCTCAGCCTCCTCTTCTCCAGACTAAACAGCTCCAGTTCCTTCAGTTGTTCCTCATAAGACTTGTTCTCTAGACCCCTCACCAGCCTCTTTGCCCTTCTCTGGACACCCTCCAGCAACTCAATGTCCTTGTAGTGAGGGGCCCAAAATATCATTCCTTCATTAGGAAGATTCAGAGATAAAGGCCACTACTAGCATAAAATATGTTTCCTGTGCAACAAAATTGGCAATGCATTGCTTCCCATGGGTCTCCTTGCCCAATTCCCTAGCGATTAGCACAACACTGGTGACAGGTGATGCTCTTCCCACACTCAGATTTCCTTACAAGACTCCTGTGTAGATCCTCTAGTGTCTAATAACAGCTCACACTGTGCATTTTGCCCAGTGAGGGCACGGTCTCTTCTAACTAGCTGCCTTTTTTCAGAGAGCTTTTTTTCTTGAGACTACCTGCTCTTTGGTTATGTTTGGCTGAGGCTGGCCAACCAGTCCAAAAGTCACTGAGAGGACAGCTACACACCTCACCTCACCCACAGTGCAACACAGAAGCCTCATTTTCTAAGCAAATGAGGCTAAAAAACAAAGAGTGCAGCCAGACTCTTCTGGTCTCTCACTCCCTATGAATCTAATGTTCATTATTGTTACAACCTCCTTCTGACAGGAATTGCCTTTATCTGTATTTTGTAAAGCTTTGAGCATATTGCCAACACTTTAATAATAAAATATCATAGGGAACCATATATCTGAATATTATTATGCAGAAAATATGTGCATGTTCACACAGACAGCAGATGTATAAAAATATTGAATATGCAATTTAAGGTTGTATTTGTGTGTAAGTATGTAGGTCAAACATAGGGCAAAGTCTTTTCTATTATACACAAAACCTACAAGCACACTGGACTGAAAGAAAGCACACAAACTCCTTTAATTCTGAATGCTAAAAGGTGCAAGTTCTAACTAGCGTTTGGATGGGTGATTTCCCCAGGGAACCCCAGGTGTCCTGGGCATGCGCCAAGCAGTTATTGCTGAGCACTGGGGCTGAGGTTCTCCTCATCTAACCTTAGCCATCTGTCTCTCCGTGGAGACTCGGGCACCTGCAGAGGGTGATACCTGGGAGGATGGGATGAATCACCCTGCCCAAGTCTCACTGCTGACTACAGAGGCAGCCCAGACTACTTGCTTTTGAATAACTACAGTTAGGTGAGATGAGTGCCAACCTTGGTGAATATTAGCCCGCAAATACCAAATGAGTGGGAAGACTTCACGTCACGGCTGGATGAAAATAAGAAAGAGCAAACGATAAACCCCAGATTATCAGCTTCAATGTGGAAGCAAGAACTGGTTTACAATACCCGGAAACTTCTGCAACCGCATGAAGGGGTCTTCATAAGAACCAAATAAACATAGTTAAGGCAACTAACACTAGCATTTTAAATATATTTGCTGACAATGAAAGTTTGACATATTCTCCCTATATCTTTCAGTTACGGGAAAATCATGTTTATTGCTAGAAAATGGCAGAAAAGCAATTTCTGCTTTGGTACTGACTTGGGTAACTTCCCTTTAGCCACCATGAAAATCAGAATGAAGACCTAGAGGGAAAAACCAAATAAATCCACACAACTGGAGCTGCACTCTGCAGCAGAAGGCTCTAAATGTTCTATCTCCCCCACATTTCAGGCACAAAGTGTAACACATACGACCCACTGGGTAGTGGGTTTAAAAATTGCTAGTCGACCACTCACTTCTGCAGTGGAATTTGTTGGCTTTAGAGCAATTCTACTGGCTTCGAAGTTCTATTCCCCATTAGTGCTATCGACCATGAGATACTGTTAGAGGGTTTTTGTGTGCTTTTTTTCTACCTTCACTGGCTGGAACACAGCTTATCCCCATGTCCATTAAATATACATTTGAACAGCATTTCCACCTGCACTTTGTCACCTCGGGTTCTCAAGGGGTGTACCTCCACTTGGCTCTGAGCTCAAGGGCGCCCTTGATATCAGCCTGAGAGTGCCAACAGGCATGCTAATGCCCATTTGAAATAGCTTTTCCTTTGCCTCAGATGTTTTCATGCACTCAACGAATAAAAAGTCTCTGCTTCACTCCGTCTGCAGTGCTGTAGGACGACCTCACCTCATTCTGTCAGTGAGCTACAGTTGCTTTCAGGCATCTCCTAGACTTTGCTTCCCTTCCTGGAGTGTGTAGTCACCCCCACCACTTTAAGATCCAAGTTAGCCAAAGGCTGTGTGTGTGTGTTGATCCGAGCTTACCCTCTCGTAGACGCTTACCCCACTGCTGTTAATACTGTATTTCATTTCAAAATGTCCATGTTCCCTAGAAAATTTGAAACACCCTGTAATTATGACTTGCTTCTGAACATGAAAGAACTTAAATTGCAAAGAATGAACAAAAACCTGAACTTTCTGCAAAAGGAACTTTGTCAGTAACAATAGTTTGTTCCTCTGCTGTCAGTAAGAGGTGTCTATATGGGTCACTGAAGAAGTTCTTTACTGGGAATAAGTTAAATTCAGCATCTACCATCTTGTCCTGTGGGTGAAGCATGCTATCTCAAATACGCAATACAACCTAAACCGGGTGTCATCTTTTTTAAACTTTCTTTTTTTATGAATCGTTTCCAAGTCTTGGGGGTAGGACATCACGACAGACAGTTCCTCAACAAAGAACTGACTTGAGAACAAAAGCTATTCCTGAAGAGTTCCCAAAATAAAAGTGAGACAGATGAGTGAGGAAAAGTTGCATGGGTGTTTCTTCAAACAAGAACATGGTCAGAAAAGAGATACCAGAAAATGTAGATTCACTAAAAGCAAAATGCCTCACAAAATTGTCAGTTTTGCAGAAATTTGTTTTAGGGAAAAGGCACAAGAAGGCTCCAACACTGTGAATATGTCAGGTTTGGACACCTTCAGAGGTAATAATGTCAGTGTTTCAGCTTACAATGACTTCTCATTGCACTATACTTGTATAGTTTACACTCTAGAACCATATTTGATAGCAAAACCAGTACAGTTGAGTCAGAGTGAATCCTTCCTAGAACCATTAGGAATGGAACCATTTCCATTCCAACACTGCTTCAAACCTCAGCCCTCTGTTAACAGCTAAGTCAAATTTGGGAGATGCTAGCGTCCTTCTGAAAAATGGTTTCTGCTCAGTTTCCTTTTTCAATGGCATCTGGTGAATGCTGCCTTGCTATAAATCTGGACAAAAGCTGCTAAGTAGTTGTCCTGAAAAAGTACAAATAGTTAAGTACTTGGCTGTATTCTGGACCCTGGGCAATATCTTTCCGTATAATTATTTCTGCGGTTGTCATTAGCTCCGACACTCTCGCTATTTATTACCATAGGTATTTCGAGACTCATAAAAATGTGATCTTACTCAAGGCTTAAGCAACACATGAAATAAATCAGCAGCACTGAACATTGGCTGACACTGGAAGAAACCTGGCGGGGAACAGCTGGATTGCTCTCTTGACTAAATATTTACAAAAGCCATGATTATATCACTGAGTGACACTGTGTGAATATAACAATTTATCAATCATCATGTTTAACTCAAATCCCTGCAGGAGGGGATGGCATTCTCTCTTAACAATAAGTATCTACTGTATGCTAATTAAGTGACTTATTTTGCAGCTAAGGTTACTTCAGGGATATCTGGGCTTTTTAACTACCCATTTCCTAAGCACCACTATTACTTCAGAGGCACAGAAAACACACAGTTCAGCTGGGCTGTCACCTGCACCGGTATCCATCCAGTAACACTGCTGGAATTACTTGGGGTGCATACCAGACCAGGGGCGAGCACAAATCAGCATACAGAGTTTATTTTGTTTTCCCCACTCCCCCTGCTGTTGGGTGCCCCCAGGGTGGTGAGTCCCACAGCAGCTACCCTCCATCCCACCACCACCGTGGGACCTGCCTCCCACCAGCCCCAGCCACATTGATCTCCTGCCTCCCACCAGCCCCATCAGTCTCCTGCCCTTGCACATCCTCTCCCAAGGAGCTGGCAGTGCTCACGGCACTGGCTGGCAGCTGCGCATCCAAGCTGGAACACCCGTGTCCCTAGGAGAGCCTTCCTGATATTTCTCACCCCACGTTCTCCAGGTTGGGCACACCTGAGTGTTCATTCACCCTGAAACAGCCTGAAGTTTCACCTCATACCGTGGGGCTCCACAGCACCAAAACCAGCCTCGCTGACAGCATCCACACGAGTCTGATTGGAGCATGCAGGACAACCCAGCTCCCTGACAGCAGTGAAACTAGCTCCCTCAGAGCTGGTCAGCACTGACGGGGTAATCTCAAACCCGTAACTCCCGAAAAGGTCACTGGCTGCCGAATACAAGCCTACCTGCTGCAAGGAGAGCAGGGCTGGGACGTGAGGAGGCAAGCTGTGCCAAACTCTGGCACTGCCAGGAAACATAAGGATCAGGTTCACACAGATCAGAGCAGCAAGCAGACCTGATCAGGGCATCAGGAGGAGAAGGTTTCCTCAAAGATAAAGCCAGCACATATCAGACTGATAGGAAATGCATATTTGGGCACCAGAAACCTCGACCACATGGCAAGAGCTTTTTATAAATTCTTCCGCCTTCTGCTTCATGCCACATTAACTCTCGTGCACCAACAATGGCATGAGCAGTTCCACTACCTTCCTGTCTCCTTCAGATTACAGGTTTTAACATAATGCAAGAGAAAACATGAATCTCCCCTGTGCCAGTCCCACAGTGCAGACACTTAAAAAATTTTTCTTCAAAACGTCACACAGGTACATGGATAATGCAGCAGGTTTGTGTGGATCCCAGGCAAACATTCAAAATTAACAGGTGGCATCCACGGCTTACCTCTGGAAACTACTTTTAAACCTCGTCTTTCTTTCCAGGAATCGTTGCTTAAAAAGAACAAGGTTGGGGTGATGAAGTCTCTGTTCCCTTGAGATAGTGAGAAGAAAGTTTCCCTCATTTGGATCTTAGAGGTAGATTTTTCTTCCCGTTTTGTACATGTTGAGATTCTGCATAATAATTGTACTTTAGCCTTTGGAGCCCATCTGCCACCAAAGGGGAAATTTCACCTTCTTCCTTCTACCTACAGAGAGGTTTATAAATCAGTAAGCACACCGACATGGTAGTGCAGGACTTGGTCGCCCTTCCAGGAACCCTTAATGGCTCAGACAATCACAGCAAGCGCTCTTTTCAGAAACACGAGGAGGGGGGAGAGAAGTTATGATAAATTTAGTTTTCTTTTGAAGTTAATAACCTCCTACAAAGGCTTTTGGTAAAACACAGACACCTCAACATTTTTTTCCCCTTTCAAACAGCTTTTTCCTCTATTTTTTTCTCAGATGGTAAAATCTGAGGAAACCTGTCTCTTCAGAAGTAACTGCTTTGTGCGAATGACATCAGCAGACCACGAGGTTACCACTGGTAAGTTGGCACCCTGAGGGGGATGAAATGAAATCTCTTATCAGCCTACTTGCTCCTCTTCTTTTCTACATTTGGTGCCTTTTGTAATATGCAAAGCAAAGGGAATGTTTTACTCTCCTTGATTTTTTTCACCTTTTTTTTTCTTTACCTCAGGAGAAGGAGCTTTCGTCTGCTTTCTCCAAAGTCTCAGCTGCTGCTTCAGGTCTGTTTTGTACCTCATTCAGAGGTGAATGACTTAGACCCCCTCCTGTTTCTGCCTCACATCAGACCTTCTCTCACCCACTACTGGGTTCTCCAGAGACTTACTTCATGCAGTTTGAAAACCCAAGGAAGCTTGCGTCCAAGGTCTTCCCAGGGGAAGAAGACCTCCATAATTGTGGCTAATGTTAGCTTTTGCAAACTCCTACTGCCACAGCTAAGGCACTGCTGTCTTGACTTCAAAACTGTGGCAGATACAACCTCTTATCAGTTTCCCAGCATGGATATCCTGTCACAGCTCGTCTCCTTCAGGCCTCTCTCAGGTCAGAAGATTTCAGAGGCAGAGACTGTTGGTGTGGAAGAGAGAGGATGAGGAGGAGACAATGGGTGAATGTGTGGGAAAGTGGCTACAGTACAAGGAGACTCCCATCCCTGCACATGAGGTTTCCAATGGGTGGAGTCAGTACAGCTACTACCTGCAAAAATCGAGGACTAACCTGAAAGGTTACCTCCAAGGTAAAGATAGCAAGAGGGAGGGACTAGAGCTTGATGCAGGAGAACATCTAAAATGATGAACATACCACAACTCACTTTGCCATGGAGGTGTCTCCTGGTTACCAGCCATTAGCGCCCAAGGGAGTAGATGGCAGGGAGGGACTTTTTGCACAAGTCTTAAACAAGTCTCATGCATCCAGTAAGCACACATTCTCCTGCCTCAATGCATCCAGCAAAGCCAAGCAGCTTGTTAAAAGAAGAAACCAGGAAGGGCTGAACAGTAACAAACATTAGATTTCCTGGGGAAAAAAAGAAAAAGAAGTCTTTGCTGGAGACTGGCTGTCTTCATGCTAAGAATAGTTTAATCTTTCCTAAGCTAAGCTTAGAAACAAAGACGCTAAATCACTGCAGGATCCTGAATCTGGAGTACAGCAGGGGAGACTGGATGTCATCAGGAGGATTGCTCATATACTGTCACATGCAGCTCCTCAGCAAGTGAGGGAGTATGTGGAAGCAAGGAGAGGATGCTGGCCCGAGGTGGGCTGGAGGAGAACTTCCAAAAATCTGCAAGGGAAGATTAAAGGTTAAGGAGTGGAACTATACGCACAGACCTCTACTGCTTTTACAAAAAACATGCTTTTATAAACTGTGTAATAAAAAAAAGTCTATTTTCCTTTTTGAATAAAATGGTAAGAACAAGGTACATTCTGTTTTTGAAGAAGCTGTTTCTGAGTCACTACACCCACCTGACATCACTCGACACTCGCAGAGCAGAAGATGCCTGCATCCCCATGCACACTCTGAGAATACCCAGTGGTTCCCCCCAGGAAGAGGAGCAGAAATCCAGGCCCGGTTTAGGAGCCGTCAGTCAGTGAAGGACAAGAAAAGGTGTCAGCCACCTTGTAAGTCTGACAAGGGGAGGAAAATGGGCTTCCAGGCAAATGGGTAACTTCAGCACATGACAGAGACATGATAGAAAGGCATGAGGGATGAAACAGTGAAGACACTGTTTTCTGAAGGCTGACACAATTTAAAACAGAATGTTTGGTCAAATGTTTATCATAGTCTCTCCAAGAACCTCCACTGTTCCTGTTTATTAATTTTAATGGGATGGTATCTGAAGCTCCCAGTCAGAAGCAAGTCTCCTCTGACTCATGTGTGACAAAACGACGGGACCCTACCATGCACAGCGTACAAAGAAGGAAGATAAATAGTGCACCAAGAATAGATCAGCAGGATAAAACTATTCACATGAGTTTTGGAACCTTTGGGAGTCCAGATTTTCTTTTGCAGGAAATGATTCTGTTCCAAAAGACCTGCCTTCATTCCAGAAAAAGCCAAATATCACATCTGAAATTTCCCAAGCAGAATAAAAACCACTATAGTGTTGGTTACAGAGATAACATCAAGCCAAGTACATCTCAAATCTTGCTCTGAAAAGTGTAGTTTTCGATTAATCCATGCGTCCTGGCTCACCTGAGCAGTTCTGTGTACACTCATACACACATCTGCAGTTTTTAAAAATATAAATAGACATCCCCACCTGTCTCTCCATTTTGTTGCAGCCGTGTCCTCTTTATGTTTCCCCAGGAAAACATGTTTTGACACAAAAAAATATTCCCCACCTAGCAGCCTGCCTTGAGGCTGTGAAGAAACCTATGGATGCAACAGGAATGAAGCCAATAGCATTCCTGAGACACTTGGGAGAGGGACGTAGGACATACTCCTACAACTTGGAGTGTGCAACGCTCACAAGCACAGACTGTCAGCCTGCCCCTGGCAGGTTTTACCATTTCTGATGGCGACATGAAGGAAGACATGAAGATGTGGGGCTGAACTCACCTAGCTGTAACTCCCTGGAAGCCCAGGCAGCTAGAAGAGAGCACTAGTCATCCAGGCTCCCTTTATGCTCAGTGGAGAGCGAGCACTGACTCCAGAGAGGGATTCATCCCTTCCTAAGATGGATACCTGCAGCAGACGGGATGAATCACCCTCTGAAGGGTCTCTCTCTCCGCAAAGAGTCCCCCCCCACTGCAGAGGGGCCTCAGACCACGAGCCTGGATTTGATGCCTGTTACAAGCCAGATGAATCGAATCCCTCCCAAAGAGACTCTTTCAAAGCAGTGTCAGTGTCGTCTAAGGATGACCCAGCTCAGTCCTTTATTCCACCATGTGCTGTATCGTTCTGCCTCCTCAGTTTCTAACAGCTGGCAGAGAACGGGTTATTTTACAGCACTGGGAAGCACAGTGCCTCCGTTGAAAAACTGCCTGTGCCAAAACTGCACCCCATTTTTGCAAGATGAATTATTGAGCCTTATTATTCTAGTTACTCTATCACCAAAACACTGCTCCACTGTTTAAACCTACATGACGTCTTTCTTGTTTTAACTCCAAAGTTGTGCCCAACCTGCTGAGGTTTCAGTGTAGTTTCACTATTTATTACTACATATCAAACACTGGCAAATCTTTGTGGTAAGAAGCAAAATCATTCCCATTTTTCTCCTGTCCTTCACTATAAGTCTGTCACATATTGGGAAATGCTGGCAAAGGAACCAGGGTTACTGTATTTTTTCACAGAGGTACGAGCTGCTAGGAATACATTAAATAACCCAACTTAATTTTACAAGTACTGGTCATATTCTTTGATATTTTCCACTTCAGGAACCACCTGGTTTCCTCAAGTCCAGTAAAGTAATTTTTTTTAATCTTCATGAATGCCAAAGGATTATAAAATGATTTCAGAGATTTAGAGGCAGGTAACTGTAGTGGATACAGCACGAGAAAGCCTGTCTTTCACCGTGAGTCCTGCCAGTGAGCTGCTCTCTGGCCTTGAACAAATCACTTCATCCCTCCTGTACTTCTGTTTTCTTGTCAATATTTTTGCCTGCTTAAGTGTGCGGTTTCTGGGACAACTTCTGCGGGTTTGTAGAGTGCCTGCCAGTACAGGATCCCAGCATCAAGCAGAGTGACAATGTAGTACAAAAAGAAGGACAGAAAATTTGTGAAGTATAGGGATTTGAAAAGAAATTTCTGCAATATTCTTTTAAACTCTGATGCTATCGGGGTCTCCAAGCTCTGAAGGTGTAGCAGTTTTTTAAAGGAATAAGTGCCTGTCATAGCTCATAATGGGGAAAAAGGTAGTCATCTGTGTTTTTATGACTGGCCTGTATTCTCCTTGCCTCAGTTATGTTTAATATCTGCAGAGCAGGTAATTTTAATAAATAAAAAAATAGAGAAAGGGAGAAAGTGTCAGCATGAGGCTGGATATGGAGTTATTGAGGAGTGTAAATGTGTCAAGGAAATCCCCAGTGATCCAAAGGGAATGCAAGTGGCTTTGCAAGCAGCAGAACCAAGCTGGAATAATTGTACAGGGGTCTTAGCTTTGCAGAAAGATTTTTATTATTCAGACTGTAAATCAAACCAAATTAAGTCAAACCTACGTTTCTATAGCACCTTTCACACCGGGCTCCCAAGGCACTTCACACGGAAGGCAAAGCCACTCAAGTGTTTATGACCGCAGCAGGTCACAAGAGCGTGCCTCAAGCCACAGCGCAGAGGCTGGGAGGACGGCAGCACTGGGCGATGGCCCAGGCTGAGAGGTCCCGGTGCCGCAGGGCCGGGCTCAGCACTCCCATCAGGAGGGCAAAGCCAGGGGACACCAGGTCGGGCACAGCCACGGCACACAGACCTGTACCCAAGGTGCAAGGCACTCGTAAGCCGTACCACCTCTTCTCGGGGCCTTGGAAAAGGCAAACTCAAGTAAGATGGCCACACAAGAGCTGGGTAACTGCTCCACAAGGACCAACACAGGCAGAGTGGAGAGGCTTTCCATGTCTCCTCCATTCCTCATCTACAGGGTACAGCACTGGTGCAAGACAAGGATGCCCCAAAATTGCACCAGCACGTGCAGCCTGGCGCCTGCAGCCAGCGGCTGCCAGGCAGCAGCCAGGTTTCAGGGCACACACTCTCCGCAGGCTGCCCACGCATACAGCCCACTTTGCAGAAGCAGAAAACTCTCCGGCCCTTCCCAGGCATCACCGTGGGAAAGGCAGCTGGCTGATGTGACCCCTCCACCATACCCAGACACCAGGCCACTCGCTGGACCAGGCTGGGTGGAAGCATGGGTGCAGCACCACCAGGGCAGTGAAACCTTCAGCTGCCATGGAACAGCTCTCTTTGCACCAAGATAAGAAACAAAAAAGCTCTTGGGTGCAAAAACTGCAAAGCCACTGAAATCCTTTCACCAGTGACTCAAGGCAGGCTCACCTTTCTAAGGTAAATTTCATCTCAGCTAATCCTATCAGTTAATATTGAAATCAAATACAATACAGTATTTGATATGACAGTCTCCTTCTTATGAAGTCAGCTGCAGCATTTTTTATTTGCGTATGATTTAATTACATTTTCATTCCGGGTCTTCCATTCCATGTATTGTGGGCAGAAGCACATGAATTCTGTATGACTGCAATGGTGGGAGATATTATAAAACTCAGAATAATGCTGCAGTGTTAAGAAATAAGGAAAAGGAGTATTGCTGTTTTAGGAATGAGGCTCCAGGATGATGGGTAAAGTGAATGAACTGCACAGTCCCATTACTGAAAGATACAAAGCAACATTTCAGCTGTCCATATAATTTTCAAGATAGCCACAGTGTTGTTCTGTAAGATGCTTTGCCTTTTTTACAGGCTTGATCTAAACCAATACCTGGGAAGAAAAAGTTTGAAAAGAGCACAACAGCAGAACACCTCAATTCCAGGCAACATGCGACTATGGCATGGCTGGACTTACTCTCTACGTTTACAAGAGGTGCACTGCAGGTATGGGGTATCTCTGCTCTGGGTTCTCCAACATACATGTTTGCTCTGTAAGGTTCTTGCTCCCAGATTGACAAGGCATACTGGAAATCATAAAGAAGTTCTGCGTAGACAGAATGGACAATACAACATTTGTAATAAAAGGAAACAGCCAAACAAACAGTTGGATTCTGTGCATTAGTGACCATTCCATATGGTCGATGGTTGTGGAAGGCATTAAGACCTCTCAGAGCCAAACACTGGCTTATTAGCGGAAGGCACACACACAACATTCAAGTGCAAAATAGCATCCCAAGCCACTTCTAAATAGCAGTACATAATGTAGAATAACCTCACTCTTTATCACTTCAATTGTAGCCATCAAGTGGGAGCTTGATGGAACAGCTGCAAGAAAGTGGTGATAAGAAGCAGCCCCTAGTTGTTTCACACACATGGGGAACGTTTTGCGCAGACTTGGGATACAAAATGTATTTCCAGATCCAGTCACTCATGTCCTCAAATACTGGCATGAAGAGTTACTGCTCAACTACAAATTTTTTTTTTAAAAAAAGTCTAAACTTCTTTTATGACACACGTTACTCATTTGTCTGCCACATCAAAAATTGTGAAGGGGAAGAAAACTCTGTATTCTTATATATCCAATTGATACAGTGGAATGGGCAGTGGGAAATATTTCTGGTCTTCTAAGTGCAGAAGATATTTTTCTTGTTCCTGGATTTTGTTCCTAGCTGAGTTCATGGTCTTCCAGCATTTACTACCTTCGTTTACCTATCAGTAGGCTGGACATAACGATAGCTCTGGTTCTTAATTCAGAGTTCATGTTTTCACAGTGAGCTGAGACAGAAAGAAGGTGCTTTACAAATGTAAAATATTACATTTTTTTCTCCAGTTTGCACAAGGTCTAGAACATTATACAGTAGCTAACATGCTCCTTGAACATAGTATAAACTTCCTTCTTTTCTGTAGCAAAAGAACATTCAGAAAGACAGATTTGCAGACAAAACCAATTCAAACAGGTCTACCTCCCTATGAAGACTGAGGATGAAAAGCCAGTTTTGGTTATTTTGGTGTTCAAATGTTTCAGTCACAACAGTCCTTGACTCATGGGTCATTGGGCAGCACCTGTTGGATGGCATGGCACTACTAAGCTTTCTGTCTTTCTAAAATTTAAAAGGAATACAGTGTCTCCGATTCCTTCACAATCACAAGGAATATTTGTCTCTATTATCCTTGTTAACAAGAAGGTAAAGTCATAGTATGAACTTCCAAGTACTTATCCTTGAAAACAACTTTTTATTCATGCCAGACCTTAAAATGACTTGAAGTCAGTGCACCACTGTACAAAGCTTTCGGTGTTAATGTTTCACTAGTGCTAGGGGCATTTCATCCACTGTTGAAACTGTGAATACATGGAAGCAGTAAAGCAGGCCACAGTTGTCTCTGAGTTAGCCGCTTCTACAATGCACACGAAGGCTTGAAAAAGTTCTGGACCAAATACGTAAAACTGCTGCTTCCTCTGAGGACAAGGAAAGAAGTGATTAAGGCATAAACATGGAACAATTCCAATTAATGATGTAGATGAAAGATGTGAATAGCAGATTTCTAAGTGGTAAGTGGTTTTCTTCTTTGGAAGAAAACACAGAGTCTTGTATGTTCTCAACATCAGATCAGTTTTTCTTGACATTATGAACACCTCACACTCCTTTTCTGGAGCTATAATTCCAGCCCTCTATAGAGACGATATCAAGAAACTCTTCTTTTCATGCTCACAGGCATTTCAGCTTAGATACATTCACCAAGCAGACATGTGCCAGACATAGACAAGGTAGCACAACCCTCTAATGCAAATTCATACATACACATGCACACACACACACACACCCCAGAAAAGTTTCAGTACGAAAGGTGACGGAAAAGGAAATACTGCTTCTACACAGCAAGTTGATAGGCTAAACAGTTCATGCTCATTAATACTTCTGAGCTGGAGGGAGGTTCATAGCAAAATAACTAGTGTAGGTACTAGGAGAAATGACTTTCCAACAGCACAGGAGGGTTATGCAAGCCCATCAAGGACCTTATATGCACGTTTGCAAGGTTGAAGCCTATGCTCAAGGAGGCTTCACAGCTCTTGCTACCCAAACCAGCCCCAGAAACATTATAAAAGTTTCAGACAAAGGCAGATAAAGTCTCACATGTGTGTACAAGATCAGCAAGCTATGTACTTATGCTTCATGAATAAACCACTGTATATAATAAGCCGACCTCCACTACATAATTATCTCTACCTCTTTTTCCATGCAATGACTTTGCCAGATGAAAGCAAATCAGAGGAACTAGATTTTCCCATAGATGCTTCAGCCTTATAACAAGGAATGATTAGTCCCATCTTTCTCTTTCCCTGCTTCTCACAGCCCAGCACAGCTCTGCTTTTTACTGTAAAGTTGGCAGAGGGGTGTGAGTAGTTCTTGTAATTCAATCATCAAGCTTTAAGACTGCTTCCCAACGCTAAATGAAAGCCAAATCTCAAAGCTGCATGTGTCCTGTGGCCTACTGGGATCTAAATACAACTAATTTCTGTTGGCTGAACTGTAATAGTGAAGATTGTGAGTGCTCCGTGATGAAAATGGGGAGGCCTTATTAAGGCAATGGAAGTTATACCATGTGCAAAATCCTATTCCCCAGACCAAGGTGGAAATGCTGTTGTTGAATGTTGCAAGAATAAGACAGAGGAAGAGTATAATTTATGCATTATAATTGAAATCAAGGAAGCATTTCCTGCTAATGCTGTCATGCTTGCTTTGCAAGGCTAACCCTAATGACCAACAATTGTACTTTTTAATACAATTTCTGAAGCAAGTGGTGGCTAGGGAATAGTCCCATTGGAGCACACACCACACATGCCTCCCCTACATTTCTTCATGTACAATTCACAGATGATTGCTTTGCAAGACTGTGGATGCACGACTTATTCACTCTGGAAGAGTGAAGAATCCCATAAAAGCATTTACTAATAGACTCTCTGGCAGGAAAATCCACCTCAGTGCAGTTCCAAGCCACTCTAAACTTTTTTTAATCACCTAATGAACAGTGTTTTCCTTTCGCTGTTGGGAAAAAAAAAAAAAGAACGAAGCAAAATCACTGTCCACAAATGTGGCTGAACTTTTTTTCAGTAGAAAGTAAACAGCCTGTGTCCTTCTAGTTCAAATAGGAATCGGACACAAATCAATTATTTCTTTGTATTTCTGACCCAGAAAAAAGCCATAATAAGAAATGTCCTAAGAAAACCATGCTGTCAAGATTTTCAGATCAAGAATTGCAGGCGCTTTAGCTCAAGGCTGAAGATGTTCAGGTGGCACATTTTCTTTGGGGATAATCACATGAAGCGCCAAAACCCATCACTATTTGCTGAAGGGATAAGAATGGTCACTTCTTACAAGTACTAGGCAGGGTAGTTTTGAGGAATGGGCTCATTCAGCTATAACCTATAGAAACCCTTAAATATCACACAAATGGAGCAAAAATTCATGGAGAACAGCCTGAGCCTTCCCATTCGCCTTTCTAATACCTTCAGGATACTACCAACAAGACATTTTACCTACTGGCTGGCGTTAGCTGCCTTCTCCTGCGCTCAGACAAGCTCTCCTCTCCAGTACTAGGGTCAGTCTGAGGAGGTACACTTACACACAAGGACCATCATTGCTAGGAGCCACATCCTCACATTTCCTTCCTTCTTATCACTTCAGTTTAGCCCTTTCTTGTCTCTCCAGCATAACTACTTACAGCAGAGTATTAGCAAATGATGTAGCAAATCAGTGACAAAAGCGACTGGTCATTAAAAGGAGGAGGCATCCTGGGTTTAAGCTCTAATAAGAGGGCATTAGCACTCTAATTACTGTCACATTAGGCCACATTAGTGCCACATCCATATCTGTGCCAGCCAACTCTTGGATACCCAAATCTTTTTTGTTAATTGTTTTTCATGATGCTTTTGTCCCTCATGATTCTCCTGACTGCAAGGCCGGCTAGTCAGGCTCTTCCCTCATTCCAAGCTCTTACGTGGAGAAGTGTGTTGGCTCCCAGCAAAGAGAATGCACTGAAGACAAAAAAATCCTGAATATTCCCTAGTTCTTTTCTGTCTGAAAAACACACACGAAAGATTCATGGATACCTCCACACTAGTGTTGACATATCATAGAAAGCAGTAAGACAGCTAAGAGAAATTAGCTTTTATGTAGCTGCGTATGCCAAGACTAAAATCGTTTCCACCTCTAGTCACTAAGGGTCTTCCCAGAGTAAAATCCTTTTTGGATACTAAACTAGACTGCTTTTGATTTTATTCAGTCTAGTATAAGATCCTCCTTGCTCCTGAATGTAAAGATACAGGATCAGTAATTTCTTCATAGCAATAATTTCTACTCTGTGTCAGATAGGAATTGTTGACAGATGATGCTCCATCTGTCACAGTATTTTACAGTAACAAGCCAAAACACAGCAAAAAAAATACTGTAAACTGTACTGTTAGGAACCGCGGCAACAGAGCATCTTGGTTTCTTTGTAAATAAAAGTTATTAGAATGAAAAGGCCCCAATCCAAAGCTTGGATCCTGGGACAGGTATAGCTATTTAGTATCTTTACACAAAGGCTTTGAAATCTGATAGAGCCTAGCAAGGCACTATGTAAAGTAGATTTACACAGACAGACAACCACACGACTGCTGTCCTCACACTTGGAATTGGGCAGTGCAAGCTAGATCTCATCCAGAAGACATGCTACCACCCTCACATGGTGTCAAGCCCCAGCTGCCACCCTAGTGGTGTACTCTTACTGTCCTGGATCAATGTTGAAATGGAGCAGTCATGTAACGGTCTGTGTCTACTAATTCCAGCATGTGCGGGGCCACGTGTGCTCAGTGGGGTTAAGCCAACAAGTAGGGGGGGCAGGGATGGCAGATGATATGGAAAGAGAGTAACTTTGGGAGGGCCAGAGATTTGCAATCCCTGCAGGCACACCCTAGCAGCCGGTGGCGAGCAGAGCCTACGGTTCTCACCTTGTTCCTTTCTCCTCCTTTTCCCATTAGGGTGGTGATAGTCACAATGTATTCAGCATCTGGTTCCTCTGCAAGTGTATGGTCTTTAAAATGTACGATGTCTCTGTTTAACTTTACAGTGTGGCCCATCCTTTAATTTTAGTCTCGTTCAAGTTTCTAACCCCCACGTGCTTCCCCTTCCTTCCCAGAAAGTCAGAAGGTTGAAGGCAGAGAAGACGGATGATCCTGCCCTTGAACCAGCACTCATTTTCCAAGGCAGCTTTCTATCACAGGCTCCCTGCTAAAGCTGTTTCCCAATAAAACACAACGACGTGGACAGAAACAAAACAAAGCGCCTGATGCAGTAGAGCATACTGGAACATAATGCACAAATCAAAGATCATTTCAAATTTAAAACTTCATGCAAGTCACACAAACCAGAATCACTCAGCTTTGCACAGTCCTCGATGCAGCTCTCTATACAAAAAGAAACAGAGCAAGACAGAAAGGAAAAAAAAAAACCTGCACAGAAAAAATTACATCAAACTTGATTTATTTTCTGTACTTGCTGGTATATTCTGGGCTTAATTCTTCTTGTATCACAACTGCTTTCCTCCTTTCCACCAAGCCCAGGCTGAATGGCACAGCTTCCTCAGTGTTTTCTCTGTGTTTGCTGGGTGAGCAAAGCCTTTTCATTTCACACATCATTTACAGCTCGCTGCTGTGATTTTAGAAAGTCAGTGGGCTTTTACCAAGCTAACAAGTGAGATAAACATTTTGTGTGTCTGCTAATTCTAAAAGTTCTGCAGATTTTCTGACAGTAGGTACGCTGAGCAGTCAGGGAAATTCATTGGTTTCATTTTGATTTGCACCACATGGCAAACAAGTTTGCCCAGAAGTCAGTAAATAAATCAGGAAGAAAGGGAGGGAAATAAAGAACAGACTTTTCACAGTCGTATCCTATTCCTATAATGCAAACCTAATTCCTTTCACCTTTCAATGCATTTTACGTGCCTCACTAAATTTATTCACTGGTTTGAACCAATGGAGAAAAGGTAAAAATTTATTTCTCTTTTTACAGTCAGTGAGCCAGACCTAGACATATTCTCCTGGTGTAAGAGAATGACTGTTCACTCAGCTACAGATACTGGATAATGCATCCAGCTGCCCAGCGCAGCCAAGTCAAGCTTATATTTTCAAGATCACTAGACATGAAAGACATGAGAAACTGGATGTCTAATCTGGATATACATGATTTTGTCTAGTACTCACCAAATACAATGGCAAAGCTCCTGTTTATTTTAAAGGGGCAGAACCAGAGCCCTATATGTGCATATGTAAACTGGGCAACTACATGTGCAGACAACAACATGATTTACAAAGGTAAAATATGAATACAAGTTAGGTGTATTTCTTTATGTATGTCCAGCTGTATGTCCAAAGCTCTTTAAAGTGTGGTTCTGTCTGAACAAAGGGAAACAGAAAAAGAGAAACAGAAAAAGTGAAACAAAGCAGAAAAATTGTGAATCTTTCCAGAGACCCGAGTCCACTCTTCTGTGCAGCCACAGATATGATCACTTACAGTCAATACACCACCTTATATTAGAAAAAAAAAAACAAAAAAAGGCATTAAAAAAAAGGTCTAAAAATTTTGCTGCGTGGTTTGTTGTGGTTGTTTGGGGTTTTTTTTTTTTCACATCAGTAGTAGCACCCTCCTATGCACAGTGAGCTTTGCCACTGCAAAATGACTAATTCCCTTCTGGATTCTTAGAATGTCGTCACCATCAAACCTCAATGAAAGAATTACACGTCTTACTTATTAACAACAAGAGAAGAAAGGGAATGGCAAAGCATTTCAACCTCCAGGCCAGTAACAGGCAAGCAAAGGGCCTGATTCTGCTACTTTCATTTAGCTTTATTTAACAGCATAATAAGGCATGATCATAGCTAGCAGAATTGGCAATAAAATGGCTATTCAAATTTAATCAGTATGGGAGAATAAGGACTAAAAAAAGGATGAGGGAAAAAATGGATGGATGCCTTCTATCTGGCATCGCAGTCCGGAGAGACTGGAAAGTGATGATTGTCTCATGTTCCTTATTTCACACAGCAATATGTTGTAAAGAGGATGGAACCAGTCACATATGTTCTGGGCCTGGCTGGGATGCGTCTGTTTTTTATGAGTATGAAAAGAATGTTTCTCCACATTAATAAGGACTTAAGGAAATACACTGCTACATCTTCCAAACCAAACAAGAGAAAGCCAGCATGAAGAAGACGCAACCTTCTGAAGCAAAGTTATGCTTAAGGCAAAACCTGAAGAAATTGGAATTGAGAGACCCCCCATAAAATTTAGCCTGCCATCCCCTTTGCCCTGGCAGTGCTCAGAGAAATGCCCATATTGCTGAGGGAAATCTCTTGCAAATACACCCCCAGGAAACTAAAGATCTAATTTAGGAAAATATTAAAAATCTCAGATCTTATACATATGCCTAAATTTAAGCATGTGCTTAAATGTGTTCCTGAAAGAAGCTCTAGTTGTGTAACTAGTTTATTTCCACTGTCATCAACCCTGAATAACTAAAAATTGAACCATCAGCAGTTTAGTTATATCACATCAGAGCTAATTTTTAAGTTTGTCTTTTGAAGGATGCTTGACTGCGGTATCTAAAACATCCAAGGTCTTTTTCTTTTGGAGAGACGAAATGTAGCAGATCAGGCAGAAATGCACTGGGGTCTCTGAATATTTTTGCTGTAGATTGCTGTGCAAAACCAATTATTTCATAAATTTAAAAAAGAATGTAAAGCAGGGTATTTCAAACAGGAAACAACACAAGTAGCACTGGTTTTGAGAGAAATGATCATGTTATTATGGAATACTAATCCAAGTAAGCTTCTTTATATTCCAAAATATTGTTTTATACATGGCATTTTGTATTCTTTTTGGTGTGTTTTTTAAAAGGGACGCAATATTTAGGAATTCAACTATTAGACCTCAGCAAGGCTGTTATCTCAGGAAGAGAAGGACTCATTGCCAGTACTTAAGACAACAAAACAGTGAAGTGAAAAATGCCTCCAGTGCCAAAGATATTTTTAAGATATTATTGGACAATGTTAGCAAAATTAACACTTGTAAAAAAGTGGAAAAGGAGCGAGAAGCAGGGCTCAGGCAAATGCTAATTGGGGAGTTTTTCAAATTCTAATTCAGGGAGGCAAAACAGTCTCCAGGGTAGAGCTCCCCTGGGATTCGGGAGGCAGGAGGTCTCTCCCCAGCCATCGCTCCCAGAATCCCCAGGTGAGCCTTGGTATTTAAAGCCAAGATGTTCCCTGATCTACGGAACAAGACCCATGAACTTTGTGCAGTGCTTTGAGATCTGCCACTGCAAAAGTCTGTGTCAGGGAAAGGTATTCCAAAATCTGCAAGTAGTTGTCCACCAGGTTATCGCATAAAATAGATCAGACGTTTCTACCGTCAGATTTTCTTTTGAAATCTGTTCATAATTTAAGTGTGCAATAGTAAGATGCCTGAGCCTTGCTCCATTACAGCCCGGAACCAGCAGGAAGCCCTCGTGGTGAGTTACTGCCTCTAATTTTTCACTTTAGTGTATACCAAATTCCCTGTATTTCAGTTGTTCTGAAGGCAAACATAGTAATATGTTTTAAATGGCATTTATATGAAGCCTTTTCTCTCCAAATACCTTTCCAGGTATTCACAGGTTGCACTTCATTACGTCTTTGGGAGGCAAATAACTGCAATGCCCATTAAAGGGGGCTGCGTGAATTCGGGAGACATAGCTTGCCCATATCCCCCAAAATGTGGGCCAAGGCAGAAATGGCTTCCAAACCTCTGAAATTTCCAGTGAAAGTATTTGTACAGTGAAAAAGCAGGAAAAAGCTCTGTGTCTCAGGGAA
>Ga0065711_1027789_pt1 | contig 45999 bp, 18 predicted proteins | sample Hoacrofraction12_FD_59098 | JGI IMG/M metagenome (GOLD analysis project Ga0065711, IMG submission 59098) | Hoatzin crop microbial communities from Cojedes, Venezuela - Epithelial fraction 12 v2 (version 2) | ecosystem: Host-associated > Birds > Digestive system > Esophagus > Crop | place... | reverse complement strand
CTGGACACAGTACTCCAGATGAGGCCTCACTAGGGCAGTGCAGAGGGGAAGGAGAACCTCCCTCGTCCTGCTGGCCACACTCTTCTTGATGCACCCCAGGATCCCATTGACTTTCTTGGCAGCCAGGGGACATTGCTGGCTCATGGTTAACCTGTCGTCCACCAGGACACCCAGGTCTCTCTCAGCAGAGCTGCTCTCCAGCAGGTCCGCCCCAAGCCTGTACTGATGCATGGGGTTGTTTGTCCCCAGGTGCAGGACCCTGCATTTGCCTTTGTTGAATCTCATCATTTTCCTCTCTGCCCAAGTTTTCAGCCTGTCCAGGTCTCTCTGAATGGCTGCACAGCCTTCTGGTGTATCCACCACTCCTCCCAGTTTTGTATCATCAGCAAACTTACTTTACAATAAGGTCATCCATCTAGTTAACCAAGGAAAGTCAGTAGATGTGGGGTTTTTTGATTTTAGCAAAACTTTTGATACTGTCTCTCACAATATCCTTCTGGACAAGATGCCAGCACACAGCTAGACAAGTCCATAATAAGTGAGCAGTTGGCTGATGGGTGGGGCTTAAAGGGTTAAAGTAAATGGGGTTACATCAGGCTGGCGCCCAGTCACCAGTGGGGTTCAATTTTTGGGCCAGTGCTCTTTAATGTTTTTATAAATTGTTTGGAGGAAGTAAGTTTAACAATGATGCTAAACTAGGAGGAGCGGTGGATTCCCTTGAGGGTAGAGAGGCCTTACAGAGAGATCTGGATAGGCGAGAGAGCTGGGCAATCACCAGCAGTATGAAATTTAACAAGAGCAAGTGCTGGATTCTGCACCTGGGACAGGGTAGTCCTCCTTATACGTACAAACTGGGGGACAAGGGAGAAAGAGATCTAGGGGGTTTTGGTCATTGGCAAATTACATATAAGTCAACAGTGTGCCCTGGCAGCCAAAACGGGCCAACCATTTCCTGGGGTGCATCAACCACAGCACAGGTAGGCGATTGAGGGAGATGATTGTCCCACTCTGCACTGCACTGGTGTGGCCTCACCTTGAGTACTGTATGCAGTTTTGGGCGCCTCAATATAAGGACATCAAACTGTTAGAGTGGAGGGTGACCAAGGTGGTCAAAGGTCTTGAGGGCAAGACTTATGAGGAGTGGCTGAGGTCACTTGTCTACAAGATTACTCAGCAATTACTGTCATAGGCAAAACAGACTCAACGTGGGGAAATTAATTTAATTTATTGCCAATGAACAGCAGAGTAGAATAATGAGAAAGAGAAACAATCTTAACACACCTTCCCTCCACCCCTACCTTCTTCCCAGGCTCAACTTCACTCCCAATTTTCTCTCCCTTCTCCCCCCGAGCAGCACAGCAGGATGGGGAATGGGGGGGGTTGTGGTCAGTTCATCAGTAGTTTAAAATAAGAGGGTAACCACAACCCATTCTGGAAAGACTCTAAGATAGGGTTCAGTTAAATTAGGTGTCTGAAACCAATTTAGACATCTACATAGGAGCCAAATCTGTGCAGGTCCTGGGAAGGATTTAATTGTTTAAGTGAATGACCACTACATTAAATGGCCTAAGTTGCTTCAGACATCCACATGAGGCTGGCACATAAACCACAGGATCTGTCATAGATCTCTGCCTTTTGGAAAACCATCCGAGTGTTTAAAATTGCTCTGTGCTTGGGTAGCAGCATACTGCCCTGAGTCAATGGAGTCAACAGAACAACAGACTTGAGACATCCAAATTTGGATGGTTAGTTTGTGAGCTGAAACCCAGCATGTGAACTGCCAGTACAGATGCAGAATGATAACTGTCTGGGATTTTTCTAGCTCCGCAGACAGCAGATGAAGTGTCTTGAAATTCACAGTATTCAAATCATTTTCCTGTTGCTGTAAAACTCTTGTGCTTCTGTTGCAAGTCCTTCTGTGTAGGGATTTTCTGTCCTGACAGAGCTTGGTTTTAGTGACAATGCGCCTCATACGTGCTCTCTAGTTTCCCAGCCTGGTTCATTGTGCTAATGGTAGGTTTTGTGTAGCAACATGTCCAACATGCCGCCAGTATCTCTGCTGGACCTTATTCTTACACTCTGTGTCTATTTCTAAAATGCTAGTAGTCATACCAAATTTCAACATAATGCGTGAATTGCCTTGAGACAAAACTGAGCTCCTATATATCAAGGCTAATATTCCCTTTATTGCGTACAGGCTTGTTCTGCAGTTCCTAAGAAAAATATACCTGATACTTTTTAGAGTACATCCCGGAGTGTAGCTCCATAGCAGTTTAAGCTGATGTAACTCCAGGTTGCAATGATCCCATGTTGCTGTGGCCTAGCATTCCTGTTTTCTTCTCAGCAATATGAATACTCAAACAACTATGTCATGGGTTGATTCAAGGAGGTAGCTGACCAGTTTTTAACCTTCTAAGATCATTTTTTTAGCTAGATTAATTGCCTGGACTGGTTCATCATATGCAAGGATGAATGGAAAGGGAGGGTCAGGAGTACGTTATCCTGGGTCTAGATCAGATTAAACTGGTAGGAAATTTGCATGTTTGTGCCTTATTGTAAGATCAAGGAGTTCAGTTTTTCTGCCTTCCCAGACTGTGCTATTCAACACAGCAATATTTCTCAAAGGCTTATTTTCAGGCTGCATTAGGGAGTGATCCTCTAAATTTATATCTCTGTGTGATTTATGAAAATGTTCTTGTTCAGGTGGGGTTTCCAATCAAAGAGCTCGAGACCCCTGCAGAGAATATATTATTGTGTTTGAAAGACAGGCTGATTCTGCTCTCTGCTTCCTTGCTAACCTTCTGTGTGGGTATACAGCTGACAAAGTCACATGTGAGGTGCTCAACACTCTGTTAATGCATTAACCCCAAAGATGATGACAAGTTCGCAATCTTCTTCACATATCACCGGTTTACCTCTCATGGTACTGAGAATGTTGATAACCGTAACTGTTTCAGATCCATCGATTACAAGCAGCAGATTAAGTTAGAGGCCCTTACTATCAGTTTCAGGAGCAGAGTCAATCTGTTGAAATCTAAGGCAGAAAACAACTGGTTGAACTGCTGAAAGCTACTTTGTGACTTTTTGTCTGTCTTGCTGCTGCGATTATAGAAGATGAGTTTGGCCTCATCTTTACCTTGTTGAGGCGGGAGCTGTAGGTCAAGACTCTCTTAACCATTTGGTTTGTCGGGGATGTTGATGGAAGAGTGCCCCACTGGGACTCCAATATATGTATTATACCACCAAAGTTGGAGATCAGTGACTTTTTTCCACTTTTTTATTTTCTTTCTTGGTAGAAAAAAACTCATTGACAACAGGAAGTATTCCATCAAACCTGTAGACAAGGATCTTGACATTGTGTGTAGCCTTCAGGTCTTGATTTTATGATCTTTTGAATTAATTCTTGACCTGCAGGCATTTAAGCTATCAGTTCCAGTAAATAGCAGTTTCTACCTATATGCTTCCTTCTCTCTACCCGTACTCTGTGATATTCCAGCTCAATGTGTGTCTGGCATTATCAGCCTTATTTTCTTTATTTTGTCATAGTTCTGAACATAACTGTTGGTCCAGCTCTCGATGGAAGTGCCTTTGAACCTCTGCTAATTGTTCAGTGCACCTTTTGAACTTCTGCCAATGTGCTCTTTACTATTGCATCTCTTTATTAATTTTCCTGCTTTATTTTTGGCTAGAAAGCTGACAGGTGCAAAGCACCCTTACAACTGGCTGACTCACCCTTATGTATGATAAAACTTTTCAAAGTCTCAGAAGGTGGATGTCTTCACTCCATCTGTACGATGAGCCAGAGGGAGGCTGTCTGTAAGGCTCTAATTCCATGGGCAGATCTTACCGGTTCTGGAAGAGCAAGGGCTTATTTCCTCCATTCACAGCCTTCCGCTGCCTTTTCTTGGAAAAATTCTGCTCAAAATGCAATTTTTCATCACCATTTCTAACTTTCTAAAATAGAAGAAAACTAATTCAGGGCAAAAAATGAATAGTTTTCTTCTGTTTTCATGAATTAAAGCAGCTCCGGTGGGTTTGCAATATTACCTTTCATGAGGCAATAGGAAAGGAATTGTCGCTGCTAATCAGAACATTTATTTTCCTCAGTGGCCCAGCTGTTCTCTGTGGCTTTGTTCAAAAATGTTTCCATATCCAATGCTGACAGAGTTGTCATGCTATTTCATTTGTACCTTCACCGTCGTTACAGTGTCATCCTGGAATGACATTCCAATTGACAGAGCTCTGGTGATGTGGCCTTGATGAGGGTCCTGAGTTCCAAGGTCCCTTATCTTTACGGACTACTGCTTGAAGTCACACCAAAACAGAATGGACATTGAAAAAAATGCAGGCAGATATGTAATCCACATGTTCATTTGTTTTGCATTTTCTCCACCATATAAATAACAGTAATGCTTGAATTCTGTTTAAAAATTAAGAATAGTTGTTTTTTTCTGCAACAATCATTTATGCTTTTTAAAATTAAAGATGTCATTGCTTTTGATCTTTAAGTTTTGCATTTACTGGTTTTTGAGGTGGTTCTTAAATTGGGTATACCTCCGGGATTTGACTTCCCTTTTTTTTCCTCTTTTTGCCTCCCAACAGGGAAGAAGATTCTTGAGCTTTTTGTTCAGCTGGAATGTAAATTTCATCAAAATGATACATGGAACTGTTAAAAACCAATTACAATTCTTTCCAAGGTATGCATCACAGTTAGAGTTCTTAATGATCGTTAAGATTTTGGCTAAAATCTTGTTTGTCTCACACTCTAAAATAGCTAGTATATTGATAAAATATATCAGAATCTAGAGACCTTCAAGTCTGCCAAGTATAAACACTGTATTATTTCAGCAACTTCATTTAATAGTTGCTCTGCACATGCCTATGTGTACAATTATAGGTGTAGTAAAATGCTTGTGTAGCATTAGCTAAAGCAAATGACTTTCATCTAAACTGTGCTGGATTGCTTGCAGTGTTTGTATGAGATGCAGGTTCATTTCTGCTTCTGCAGGGTGTTTTTATTTTTTCCTCTGAGCAAGCTCTAATTTAATTTGGTAAGATTCTATATTGAGACATTCTAATAAGAAGTGACTTGCAGGATCACAGCCTGAGAACTTGACTGATGGATGAAAAATGTGGATTTTTTTTCCTTTGATTATTCAGTGAAATATTGCAGAAGTAATTTTTCATGTTAAAATCGGAGGTTTTACAATGCTCTCAGTTAGAATAATGTATATTTGTACATCTTTATAAAGAATTTAAGGCACTCATTGTGAGATAAATGATAAAATATCTGTGCTAATGTTTTGACTTTCCCACCATAAGAGAAATTTCCTGTTTTTTAATAGTCCATTAATTGTGTTAATAATTTTTTTTACAAATGAACAATTTGTTTTTCCGTAATTATCAGTGTAGACTTTCAAGAGAATTTGTTCTTCTAAAAATAATGTTGATGCACAAAATCAAGAATAATATTTGTATTTATCAAAAACTTCATGTTGTTACCTTTATAAATTGTACATAGATACAGTTAGGATGCTTGTTTGAAAGTGTTTCCCATATGTCAATGCAGATCCTTGATGGAATACATTTCAGAAGTTTACTTCAGGGCCTGGAAGAAGGTGTCAGGAGAATTCTTAGAGGTAATACTATGCTTGAAATTTCATTTGGACAGTTTTGAATTTCAAGGTGGAGAAGATACGTGACTTTTCAACCTCAGAAAGGTTTCTAAGTAAGCCTTAAGGAATTATTTCCTTAAGGAAAGGGTCTTTTCCGCATTGTCAGGGAATAACAGCATGTCACGCTTTGAATGTTTGCCCACTGATCAGCTTGTCTACTTTTGTACATCTTTAATTCTGCTGCTGAAATACTGGTTCACACAACTGTGCATATACGTACACAATGTTTTTCGTAAACATGGTAGTTACCTGAGTTACTGAAGCTTTTATTCAGTATGTGCAAGTCTATGTATTTGATAGCTTAAATATTTATTTATTTTTTGTGGATTTCCATGGAGGTGGTCAAAAGCACGATTACAACAGTACAACAGTGCTACAGCCAAATTTCAGATACCAAATAGTTCCTATTTACCATGTGGAGGTGATTTTGAATTCCAGACTTGGTTCTGATAATCGGATTAATGGTATATTCTGAAATTTTGAAAATGAGTTTAAACAGACTGTAGCCACTAGCATGGAAAAATTTGGGCCAAGCAGAAGCCAAGTAAGAAATAATATCACAGACTATTTTCAGTGTTTTGTTGTAGAGAAAAATACTAGTTGCTGCACAGCCTACAGTACTTAATATGATTTTATTGTGTGTTAACAGTAGCATGTATGTGTTTTTACTGTAGATAGTTGAACATAACTGCATTCAGGATTTCATGCATTATGGAATTCATCTTCCCAGAAGTTCTTCTGTTCATTGTAAAGTTAGAGAGGTAAGTTCCTGTAAAGCATGACATGAACTAGTAGTGTCAAAATCACATCAGTTATTATGAAGTGGAAAACTTCCATTTCATACTAAAATAGTATACTATGTCTGGCTGGAATGGAATTGCTTTTCTTCACAGCTGCCTGTATGGTGCTGTGTTTTGGATTTGCTGACTAAAACAGTGTTGATAACACACCAGCATTTTGGCTGTTGCTGAGCAGTACTTGCATGGTCTCAAGGCTTTCTCTTCCCCACTCTGTTTCCCTAGCGAATAGGCCAGGGATGAGCAAGAAGCTGGGAGGGGGTACAGCTGACCCAAACTGAGTGAAGGGATATTACATGCCGGATAACATCATGCTCAGCAGTAAAAACTGAGGGAAGTGGATTTTTGGGAGATAGCCATTGCTTGATGACTGACTGGGCATTGGTGTACTTGTGGGAGGTGGTGAGTGGTTGCATTTGCATCGCTTATTTGGTTTTTTTTGTCCTATTTCCTTCACTTATTAAACCATCGTTATCTCGACCTGTGAGTTTTCTTGCTTTTCACTTCCAATGCTCTCCCCTGCCCCACCGGGAGGAGACTGGGTGGGTGGATATGTGGTGCTTACCTCATGGCTGGGGCCAACCCACTGCAAATACTTACTTAAAAAATAGCATATTCTGAGAAACAGTATTAGAACAAATTGTAAGAGGAACCTGATTACAGTTTTGCACCAGGTTTGTCTTTGATGCTCAAAAGTAGAAATATAACAGGATTTTCCAGAGTGGCAGAAATAGCTTTTGCTGTCTGTTGTCTAAGTTTTTCTTTGCCTAAAGAATTGACCTTTCCATAGCCAGTCACAGGGACGAAAAGTCGTAAGCTCCTTGAGGCAAATTTAGTAGCTGAGTCTGGAACTAAACTTGCTTTTCCTTTTTGTTATATATGGGGATTTTGTATATATGTTTATAGGGACAAGCTTTGATCCATTTACAGATTCTAATTGTGTATCGGTGGCTTTTATTTGTGAGGAAAACATTTGAAGCAGAAGGAGAAGTGCACAAAGCCTTTTAAGACGAGGCATTTGTATATGGTCATATTTGTACATGGCCCCTTCATGTCCCATGCTTTCCCACAAACATGTAAACACTGGAGTGTATAGTATGTGCAATATATAGCTTGATATACCAGTATACAATCCTATATTGGATTTTTTTGTTTGTTTTGATTTGCCTTTTTGGGTTTTATTTTGTTTTTAATCAAATGTAAATAGATTTTCATATCTATAATGAATTCCCTTGTCCTCTGATTCCTGATTGATGGAGTAGGCTTTTGACAGGACATTTCAGGTTTTTCAGACTCGGAAGCTTGTGGTCTTGAAAGAGGACAGTGATGTAAATAAATCTGTCTGAGTTGTGAGGGGAGTGGGTTTTGGAAAAAGTTTGAATGACGCATTCTTTTTCAGTCTGCAAGAATGTGATTTAAAATTGTCCTATAGAATCCAGAAATTCCCATGGCAATTTGGAGAGTAATCAACCACAGTCATTCACTTCAACAAAGTTTGGACTATTTTACTGAAAGAGTGAGGGAGGAGGGGAAAGCAACACTTACAACTTTCCCTTCTGAATTCAAAGTTCTGGTTATAAAACCTATGTCCATTTTGCAAATACCTGATACTCACTGTTGTAGTAAGATCGGTTGCAAAACAGTACTGATTTGCCATTAATCCTGGGTTAGATCCGTCGTTCTCACGTAGGAGTAAGAGCTACATAGTGTCTTATAAATTATATCATGTCTTTACTTCCGTATATTTCAAAAGCAGAGGAAAGGGATTCTTCCACTCTAGCGTTGTTTCTGTAGATGCTGTTCACAGACCTCCCTGTCTAGCTGTAGCTGTGAATACCTGAAGTATTCCAAGTTGCCACTAGAGGGTCAACTTCTTTTCAAACTGTCCAATGTTTCGGATGGAGAAACTGCTTCGTATCAGGTGACATGGTGGCCTTTCGCATATTCTGCTCTGGTCTTCTGCTTTCCTTTTTTGTCTGCATAATTCAGAAGCAAAAATGAAAGAGGCTTTAGCTAACAAAGCACAGTTCTAAGTCAAAAAGGACTGCTGATATTTGCTTTTTATCAATGCGTACAAAATGTATTATGTTTGTAAATTTGTATTTGGATAACTCCAGTTACCAAATAACGTTCCTTTGTTCTTAACAGAGAAATGGGTTATTTATCTGTAGCTGATAATTACATGATTTCAAAGTATTTCTGCTAGTTACTTTAAAAATATTTTTTTACTGTAACAAAAAAATGAATGGTTGCTGTGAAACTGACTCTCTAGCCATGATTTTATTTCTCAGTTGTAGATCTTTGACTAGATTTATTGAATCTATAAAGTTATAAAATATGATATTTATTAGATCTATTTATTTTTTATGGTTTTGAGACTTATTAGTAAAATACAGTGTCAATTAATATTTTAGTTTTATCATTTTCCATAGTATGGAAAACTCTTTGGTCTTGCAGATATGATGAAATGAGACAACATCTGCATGCTTCTTGAATGTAGAAAGTACTGTTAAAAATGGTTTTTGGGATTGGTTTGTTTTTCTCAGATACTGAGTTATTTTCATAAACAAAGTAAAGTTCGGCAAGGAGTTGAAGAAATGCTCTACAGATTGTATCAACCTATCCTTTGGAGAGCACTGAAGGTAATGATACTTTTCAGAACATAGGACTCTCTTTCTCCAACTATTAAGTCTTGGTTCCCTCCCCGATGTTCTGTTTTTTATAATTGCTTTTAAAATAAAATGGCTATGCAAAAAAAAAAAAAAAATTAGCGTGTTTTGCATCTCAGCTGTAGCAGAGTAACTTTGCAAGTTGTATTTAGGTATAGTTTGCACAACAATGTTCTAATTTATTAATATAATTTACTTCCGTAATTCAGTTTTGTTTAGAGGTAGACAGAGCACTTTTCAGGATTGCATTAGATGGTGGAACTAACATTAAGTTTGGTCTTCACATCTTCTTCTCAATTTGGGAATTTTGTGTAATCTTGTATTCTGTTTCCCAAGTTCTTTATGGAATCATCAGTGCTTTACTGATGAAAGCCAGAAACGTTCAGGGGATGATTTAGTCTCATCTTCTGATTAATTATCAGCCTTAGAATACAGCTCAATTAATTTATTACAGTAGTATTTTAGAAAACCTTTTATTCTAGCGTGATTGTATGTACAGACATTCATGCTATGGATGTGCTTTTAATCAAGCATTCAGAATGAAATTTCTGACTTTAGTGCTTTTAAGGTAAGCGTGTATGTCTTCCTGTGGATTTCATGCACACACTAAGGGGTGCCTACTGCAGTTTACCTACTCAGTTACACTCTACAATTAAGATGAGCCAAGTTTCCTTCTTTGTGAACAGCTTTTATTTCATCTGAGGTTATGAAATTCCTTCTGTGAGAACATACACATACCGTTTTTTACAGCCAAATTAAGTGCTGTTTAACATTTACTGAAGTTTCACTTACTGATTGGTCATATAGCATCTTTTCTAGCCATGAGAGAAGTATTTAAAAACTCGTAAGGTTGAAAGTATTTAAAAACAACTTAAAACGTTGTTTAAAATGGATTTTATGAGTTACAGGAATGAGTAGAGAGCTGTTTAGTTTCAATAGAACCCTATGGCAGAAGTGGGAAGATGGACAGACTCATCGCTAGACCAGTATCTTGTTTGGTCTTCTGTGAAGGGTTGGATCCCATCTCTTTAGAATTAATATAAACAAGGATCCTTCTGGACTGAACAGAAATGTTCTCAGTGCAGGAGAATAATAGCTACAAAGCATGGCTTGCTTTATTTTCTACATTTCTGTCTCTAAAACAATAGGGTTTTTAACTGATTTTTGACAGCATAATAAAATTCCTGACTGGTGTCTCAAAAACAATTTCAGAGTGGTTAGCAAAACATGGCATTCCATTCTTAAGGGAGTAAATCTGTAAATGGAGGCTAGTAGTTCACTTTCCAAAGCCCAGCACTCAACTCAAATATTAAAGTACTTTGGAAGAACACTCTGTCAAACCTTATTAAATCTGCATAGATTTGTTTAGAGAAATGTAACAGAAAGGTTTGACTTGAAGAAAAAAGTTTAATTATTGATTTGTAGCAAGACAGTGGGAGAAATTCCTGATTCCAGAAGTGGTTCAAATTTTTAACACCTGCTATGTGTAATTTTCACATCACTGATGGTTCTATTGCTAGAACAGATCTGAATTTTAGGAAGTTTTTTTGGGTGTTTGTTTGGTTGCTTGGTGTTTTTTAGTTGTTTTTTGTTTTTTTTTGTTTGATTTTTATCTTGACAGCTTCTACACATGTAGTTGAGCACTTTAAGCTTAGATGTTAACCTGCATATCAAATAGAGAATTTGTTTTAATACAGCAAAATAATCCAACTGTTGTGAACACAGATTTCAGAACAGTAAAGGGAGGATTGTAAAAAATTGAACACAGCAATTATATGAATCATGTAATGATTCAGTGCAAGAAAAGATTCTGAATTCCAAATGATTCAGTACCATTTTTGTGATTGGTGAAATAAAATATGTGACTGAACACCACAAGTTGGTAGTTTATTTTTGTATAGGCCACTGTCTTGCTGTGTGACTTTTGTATAGTTAAGTTTTCTTTTTCATATAGTAACGCTGAAGTATTTGACTTTTTGAAGATAACTGTTGCTGTGACTCAGAAGCCCCAGTAGTTTAAGATACAGAACGAAGAAGGGAAGTTTATAATTTCCCTTACTGGTATAGATTCTTCTCCAAAGCTCGAAACATCAGTTCAATTTTAGATAACCAGTGTGATGCTCCTATTTTAGCCAGTGTACAAATCCCTAATTTAATATAGTGAGGAACAAATCTTGTGCTAGAACACTGGTTACAAAACAGAAAGGGAACTCATAGAAGAACCTCTTTACCTCTCCTTCTTGCAGAACGGAAAAATACTTCAGTTGTAAGAATACAAATGATTCCAGAATCAATGATTGTTTAATCTGCTTGATTTAATCTCTAATATCTTTAAACTGAGAATGCATATTTGTAATGTGGAGTTCTCTGTTTCTTCTTAAATTTCTGGTTTTGCAAATACTTAGATCTCACAGGCTTCCTTTGTGGCTTTTACCTACACAGATTTTATAAGCCTTTATGCAACTTAAAGGTTTTGTAATAGAAGTCCTTATGTAACTTCATCTTTTTTTCATGTCTTGCTTATGAAAAGTAAGTCTCATGCAAACATAGCAGAGACAGTTGTACAGTGATTGGTGATTAGTATAAGAAGCTATATAAATATAAAAATACAGATTTTTTTGTGAGATAAGTAGCGATTAAGCTATTTCTGATCAAGCTCAGAAAGTCAAGAACCACTCCTCCAGGAATTCAAGCTGTTGAAGGAAGTGATTCCTTTAAAGTGGTTTGTTTGGTTGGGGTTGTTGTTAATATCTCACACTTTTAAACTAAGCTTTAATGTGGAAAAACAGTGTCAATAATTGGCAGTGAATTTCAGGACCTGTAAGACCAGGTGAAACTCAAAATAAAGCTCAGAAAATTAACTGAAGAAAACACTGTTTAAAAAAATTCTGAAAAAACCCATTAGTCATTTCAACAACTGCAGGCTCCTTTTGCATGGAAAAGTCAGTGTGGAATAAAAAAAGATATGAATTTAAAGTCCCAGGTTCTACCTCTGTGAAGACATTTACTCTATTATGAGTTTGAATATGCAAATACATTTTGGATAAATTCCAATTAATTAAAGGCAGGAATTTAAACTGTGGGTACTTGGTTCAGAATTAAAGCGAGATTAATGGAATTCAGTGTAATGCACTTAGAAAGTTTATGCAAATTAACTTTTGGGAATGACCATGGTAGACAAGGTCTAGCTTATTGCAAAAAAACACACTTGGATTCATTTTTACATGAAATATTAGTGAAGAAGAGCTATTTCACCCTGAATTCACATATTAGTTTGTTATACATTACTTCTTCAGTATAGACCAGCTCAAAGTTAAAGGATTTTCTCCAGCTTTATAGGATTAAGAATTATTTTTTTCACTTTTAGACTGTTTGTATTATCTATGACAAATAAAACAAACCACAAGTCCCTAACTAAAGAATGTATATATGGGCTTTATTTGCCTTCATAAATTTAGAAATGCTATTAATTTTGTTGGCTTGAAGAATTTGGAATTTTTTGGTTCTACGCAGAGATGGGATGCACCGTTAGAGGATCTGTCCAGAAGGGAAATACAAAATAAATTGTAAATGAAGTAATAGTTGCTCATTTCTCTTGTGGTTTTCTGTTTTTATTTGCCATTGGTTTCTTTAGTTCTAAATATTACATGGTTATCCTCGTTTTTCTTTTTCCTGCCTTTGATCTGAATGTCTCTTATGACAAGAGAAGAAGAAAACTTGATGATTGGAAGAGTCAGGAGATTTCCTGAACTGTCTCTTGCTGATTAAGCCTACTTTGCTTGTTTCATTAGACTGTATATATATATAGTCCAATATATATACACATTCATTTGTTTTATCTTGGAACCAAAATCTGAACAAAATTCTTCCTTCCAAGAGAAGTGAGCACAGGCTCTTATCATCACACTGCTACCTTTGATAAATGAAATGTAGTCTGATGGTTAGATCTCAGGTTTCTCCCTGAGATACCTTGAATTTCATCTTCATCTCATTGCCTGCTTTCTTTTTCTACCCTTTAAGAGTCCACAGGGCCAATTATTTTTCACTGACTTTCTAAATATGCACTTTTTTCATTTTTCTTTACATATGGGGCTCTACAACTAGCGAAATATGTAGTGTAACACTGAAAACTATGACAAGTGGTAAAATGTCTGAGGGTTATGAGGCTGGCCTTAGGTTTTTGATGAGCTACCTGGAGCTCAGAACATGGTCCTATTCCTGATGTGCATAGATGCAGAACTGAGTATGTTTATGTCGGATATGTTACTTTCCAGGCTTGCTGGTACTTAGTTTCTAAATAGTGTTTTCTTGAAGAAATAAGCTTGAGCTTTTCAATTAAATCGCCTGTCTCTTGACAGGCAATTTAATTAATTCAATCTGCTTGAATTCAATATTCTTGTATTCTGAAGAGGAGCTTTAAAGTGACCAAGAGAAATCTCAACTGCTTTTAATTTATTCAGCATTATAGAAAGCAGAAGGGCTCTGACTGTGACTCTCCAGGGTCATTGAAGTTGTTATGCTTTGAAAGCTGATTGTACTAATAACTCAGGTTTTACTGAATGGGCAGAAATGTAAGGTAAAAAAAAAAAAAATCACATGTTACTATAAGTTCTTCCATACATTTAAAAATTTGTCTGCTTAATTAAAAATGCTAGCTTTCTAAAAGTGGAGAGCAGTATTTGACAGGATATGCCTTTTGATATTAAAACTCTGTACTTATTGAAAAAATATTTTTCCTTCATTATAACAGGCTAGAAACTCAGAAGTTCGATCAAATGCAGCGTTTTTGTTTGTTGATGCTTTTCCTGTTCGTGATCCCAGTTTCAACACTGAAGAGATGGACAAAGAAATTCAGAAACAGTTTGAAGAACTTTTTGTAAGCTTTAATGCAACTAAAATGTTAAAAATGAAACTTTCATCAAAACTAACTGAAAAATAAGCTGTTGATGCAGTCGAAATTTATGGAATTTCAGGATAGTATTTACAGGGAAACACAGGCCTGTGATGCCGAAAATACAAAAATAAATACTTTATATTTATATAGTATGTTGACAAGAGATGACATGCACCATTTTCAGCTCTAAAAAGGAAGTGTTTGGGATTGTTATCCATTAATCTGTGAATGAAAGATGGTTTTGAAAGTATACGTGCACGAGTAATGGATCTCGATCCTTCCTTAACCTAGGATTGTTGAAGAGAGCTTTATATTTAATATGTAAACATTCAGTGGAAGTTTAGTACTTTATTAGTAAATACTTCTGAAAGGAAGTAAACTGGAAAGAAGAAACTAAAAGAACTCTCATCAGTCTAGGTGGGTGAGAATTGGCATAGTATTTTTATTAAGAAAATGTCTGGGAAATCCTGAGTATTGGTCTTTAAAAATGTGAGCATCAGATAATTGAATGAATTTCAAAGTTTTTATATTGTTGCATAGGAACAGTGGTCAGTGCAAAGTCATATGTAAATAGAAGTCTAAATATTGTTAAATAAGTCACAGATGCAAGACAATGTGAGCTATTTTGTGAAACACTATTTTGAAAGTCCAATTAAAAAAAAATGGCCAGTATTTTGTCTCAATTTTGCTTCTGATTTAAATTTGGTACTTTGCTTGCTAATAAAATGCCTTGAAGGAATATTAATTTATTATATATTATTAATTTATTATGAATTATTATTTATTTCATAATATGGTAGTTTGCATGGAATGCTATTTCTTTGTGATAGTTTAATGTGAAACAGCGGTAGAGTCACAATAATGAGTATACTCACATAATTATTATTATTATGTTTGTTTTAGAACCTCTTAGAAGATTCTCATCCGGTTGTCCGCTCTACAGGGATACTTGGAGTTACTCAGATCACATCCAAATACTGGGAGATGATTCCTCCAACAATTCTTGCTGATCTTCTAAAAAAAATAACTGGAGACCTAGCATATGATATAACATCTGCTGATGTTCGATGCTCTGTTTTTAAAGTAAATCTTTTTTTCTAAATTTAAAATCATGATTGTCATCTTTATATTTTACTTGATGCACAGGATTCTAGTATAGGCCACTTTAAGTAAAGGAAATTACTTATTCTGCAAAATTACCGAGGCAATAAAGTTTCTAATACACGCAAGTTTTTCACGTGTTTTATAAAAGCCACAGATTTGGAATGAACAAGTGCCTTTTAAAACAGTGACTGTTGAAAATAGGATAGTTTGGCTTTGTGACTCTTAACCACTTTGCATTTCTACTCTTATATACATTGTTTGGACCTGATAATTTAGTTATTTTAGCGATGAGAAATTATGCGTAGACTTGAAAATGTATGCAGGCAGGTTCAAGTATGTTTCTATGTCACTGGTTTTAAGCCATTCCAAGACATGCACAATTATGTTAAGATTTTGTACTCTACTTTGTGTTTATGAGGTTTGGATGAATATAATAATACACTGTTTCTCTGGGAATGTTGGCCCCATGTGCATTGTTCAGTATTTTAGGATTAGTTCATCTATGTCTTTCTGGCATCTAGTAAATAACTAATAGCTTGAACAGAAAAATGATCTCCCTAAGCAGTATGCTCACTTAAATATTTTGTGTATGTGTCAGTTCAGACTTAAATTGCAACTATCTTCGTGTTAATCCTTGCTTGCTCCACTACAGCTGCATAGGGGTCTATTCTGGATAAGCAGAAAGTGCTGATTTAAAAATAACTTGGCAAAAAAAAAAAAAAAGTTTAATCTGATATCATCAGAGTTTAGGGAGCTGGTATTGCTACCACAACAAGTACTTGCTGCTGTGCCCCACATGAAAGGCAAGACCGTGGCCTCAGTGTAGTTCTGAAGCTGCTTCATCTGAAGTGAGTTCACTGAACACAGTTCATTGGGAATTTGAAATAACCATAGAAATTTTTACTAAAGAATATTACAAGAAAAATATGCATGCACAGTGTCTGTCTGTACTTAATTTAACCTTAGAAGTGTCATGGTTCAGTTCAACAGTTTTTAGCTACATCTTTTTTCAAATCTACTCTTCAATTTTTTTTTTTTAGCATAATTTTTTTTTTTTTGTGTTGCAGTGCCTGCCGATAATTTTGGACAACAAACTAAGTCATCCATTACTGGAACAGCTCCTGCCAGGAGTCAAATACAGTCTTCATGACAATTCAGAGAAAGTGCGAGTGGCTTTTGTTGATATGCTGCTGAAAATTAAGGCTACCAAGGCTGCTAAGGTAGGAGAAGTGACACTTGATAAGTAGCAAGAAGATAAAATCAAGGCATTTATTTAAAAAAAAAAGTGCCTTTTGACACCACTGCAGTATTCCTAAAAGAAAAGAAATACATGCTTAATGTAATACTCTTAATTTCGGGTTTTCCCTTCTTTGTATATTTAAGCATATAAATGAGTTTATTTAAAAGACTTGTGGATTCTGTTGCAGTTAGTCACTTCTGTCCATTTTAAAGGTTTTGATCCACATGTAGGTAGTAGTACAGAAGCACTTCTTTACAGTGATTTTGTGAATTCTACTGAATCACAGTGTCCATGAAAAATTTTTAATAGTAAAGAAAGAAATTGTGACTAGTCCTGGTGAGTTTTCACCCTTTCCCTAGCTGTTCTTCACAGAAAAATTAACCATAGGAGATAGTACTGTGCCTGGATATTACTACAGCTGAAATTTTATAGGCATGCTGAAAAGTCTGCTTTTTAGTTGAGACAAACTAGTTTCCTCTCCCCCACATTTTTGACTCGCTTGGGATGATTAGTAGATCTAGTGGCCTCTCTGTGCTTGCAGCTGCTGGTATCGGAAGCACTCAGCAGACCTTTTCCCAGCACGTTTCTGTCTCCCCTCCCCTGTCGTGGCCACGCAAGGGCAGAGCCATTGGCACAGCCCCGCCACCTTCCAGATGGCTAGCTCAGGTCAGGACCCCCTGCGCTTCTAAATGCTTAATGCCCTTACCACATTGCTTTTTTACTTTTATTTACCTATTTTTATAAATTATATTTGTCATTTGTGGGCATGTCCTTTGGGATTTTGGTATCTTTTTGTAGTGATTTGAATGAACTTTTTATTCTGCTGTGGACTCTTATTTAGGGTGACATTGTCCACCCTTAGGCATTATAGGGTCTTTGAGCTCTTTGTCCACTCTCTGCTGTTAATGGTTTCCTAATTTCAATTTTGTATTTTATTTTAAGCATGGTTTTATCTCTTGCTAAGCCTAATTATTAGGACGTGCTTCTCTTGTGCTAGGCACATACACTGTATGAAGTCAGAAGTATGTATCTCTGTTGTTGAGGAGAGAATTAAATAAATGCTTGATTTATCAGATTTGTAAGGCTTCAGTGCTCAAGGAATACTTCTATCCCTAACACAAGAATTAACTACTTGCCAGATGTGTGCATTCCGGCTTTGATGGCAGGATCTCAAAGACATTATATTGAGATTAGACCACCTCAGTACCTTCCAAATTCCTCAAAATATGCTCGGAAGACAAGATAAAAGAGAGGCGATTTTGGAATTGAGGACTCTCGGCTTCTTGCACACAGGTTCAGGATAAGGATTACAATAATGCAGCAGCAAGTTTGGTGCTTCCATAATACATATCTCAGTACATTGGTTAGGCAAGTCCACAGAAAATGTGAAATGGAGACAAACGCTGCCAATACAAGGTATTGTCATTCAGACTGTCAGCACGCAAAGTTTCCAACAGGGTCCGACTAATGTTTGCAGATCTCATGAGATTAACAATGTGCAGCTGTACCTTTACTTAGACAGTTGGTTGTGGTTGTTAAGATTATCGGAGATAACTGGAGGAGGCAATTCAGAGTTATAAATAAGTGGTAGTACTCTAAAAGATAGCTTTTTTCTGGAAGTTTCTGCTTCAGCAGGTTCTAAAGCCAGGCTTTACCAGGTAAAACTGAGGTAGAATGGCAGAAGCATCACTGGACCTCACACTGATGGTGCCTGTGTGTTAGGAGATGTATCACTTGGTTCACAGAATCAGCAGAAACAACTCACGGAACTGTTGTTCTGAAAGTGTTGGACTCTGAAATCTTAATCATGATTTCTATCGTATTCTTGTGTTGTTATTATTTTAAAAATACTCAACAAGCATATTCCCCTAATAATCTGGTGGTCATTTCTATAATCTTCCTTTGTATTAATACTCATTTCTACATTACTCTGTAATCTCACAGGCACTTGGCACTACCTCTTGTGCTGAGTTTTAACTCTTCATAAAATGTGATATATGAACATGATTTAAAGGACTGGCACCTGCAGTCATGGTCTGATCCATTAATAACACTTATCTGTATAGTAAAACACAACCAGGGTTGTTTTTAACTTGTATTCAATATCAACAATGCTTTAAATTGATTTTTAAATATTGTTAATTTGTGTACAGTCTTAACAACAAATTATTCATGCTGCTGTTAAATGTATAAAAAATTCTTGTTTGAAAGTTATTTGTCGTTCATTATCAAAGTTCAAGCAAGCAATCTTTTTTGCTTTCCTGAATGATTCTGAATTTACTGCCATTAAAGACAGAGGAAAAAGATAATTCTCAACTTTGGGGATTTTTTTACATCTTAATTCGTTCTTTAGGCATAATGGATATCTTCCATCCACTCTGTGCTTTATTTTTATGTAGTAAAAGATTCAGATCTTCTAAAGGAAGAATCAGGTTTACATAAAAGAAAAAAAAATGCTAGTAAGTGTTTGGTCTTTTGTCAGTAACTTCCTATTTATTTTAAAACTCTAATATGTATCTCTGATAAATTCTGGGATTACTTTAATGCTTCCTCCAGGGACCTTATATTTATGATAATTCTAGTAGAAATGCCTGTAGTTTGAAATCACAGGGGAATTAGCTGCTGCAAGTATATCTACTCAAGAATAAAATAATATTTTTCAATGCCAATAAGCTCTATTTTTTGGAGGTTTTTGTTGTTTTTTTTTTAATCTGAAAATGCACTCTGTGGTTAATTCAAGATCTTCTCACACGATTTGCAAACATGAATAGTATTACTGCTGGCATAACAAGCTGTTTATTCTTTCTGAATTTCATAGCTTTCTATTACTGTGTTACAAATAAGGTAGAGCTCTGCTAACAATAGGGTTTGGGATGGTTTTGTAAAGGGTCTTGTTCTATACAGGTTTTTAGGGCATATACCATACTTGTAGGTAGTTTAGAATGTGAAAGCTGGCACATAATGACAAATAATTATATTTTGTGGTGATATCCTTGTAGAACAAATAATTCTTCCCTATACCCATGGAATTGCATTAGCATTGCAGGTATATTGAACTGGAATTGCTTGAACCAGAATTTTACCGGTCTATCAGTGATACTGGGAGATTCAGATGTGCCTCAAAACAGGCACATTTCACATTGCTGCAACAATACGTGACCTCAAGTAAATGCTGGTACTTTCATAAAAATTAAAAATGCTTGCGCTTTTCTGGTAAATGCTATTTATATTTTTTTGAGATTTTTGATGTGGACAACACTTTAATAAAGGAGATTGTTTTTTCCTCTTTATTTTTTTAACTCCTTTAATATATTTTTCTTGCTTTAAAAAGTTCTGGAAAATCTGTCCCATGGAGCATCTTCTGACTCGTCTTGAAATTGATTCGCGACCTGTGTCACGACGCATAGTGAATCTCTTATTCAACTCTTTCTTTCCCATTAACCAATCTGAGGATGTGTGGTGTGAGCGCTGTGTTACTCTAATCCAGATGAATTCAGCAGCAGCCAGAAAGTTCTATCAGTATGCTTATGAATATACTGCCCCCACCAATATAGGTAAAGTAAAAAACCTTATGAGTCTTTGGAAATACTAATATCACACCATGGAATTGCTTTTTAATTTTTTTCTCTAACAATGACTTCACTGTTGCTAGATCTTTTTTTTTTTTTTAGTATAATACTGGTTTGTAATTGTTGAAATTCTTGACACCAGCAAGAGCCCTGGTGACAACAGTCATTAGCTTTTTCAACAATTAAGAGACCAAAGCTTTTTGTTTCTGCTCCTAGGTGCTGTATTAGACTCTCTAGCTGATGTTGTCTGGTCTCTCTTTTCCCTTTTCTCCTCACATGTACCTTAAAACTACCGAAGTTGGTATTTATTTATCATGCAGAAATAGTGAAATAAAATGCCCTGGTGTCTCAAGTGATTTGAGGTCTGTTGAAGATTCCATAGAAGGTGAAAAATATTTATCTCTGATAATCTGATTATCCGGGATTTGTGGATCAGTATTTTCAGGTGGTTCAGAGAAAATCTACAAAGCCCTCTTTCCTATGAAAAGCTTCAGAAACTTTCAGTGAAAAGGATATGTACTGCACAGACTATAGATGCTTTTTATAAAAGTGCTATTGAACCAAGTAAAATCAGGAAAATTTTGCTTCGGAAGACTTCTGATACTATGACACCAAAGAAGTCAGCGTGGAGTGACTTGGGTAAAATGTCCAAGCCGTTGCCCCTTGACTGATTACCTTGGTAAGGTAATTTTGAAATAGTCTGTGCTAGCGTATCTCAGCTAGTTGTACTTTCACCACGGTGGACATAACCATTTCACTTTTATTTAGAGATGAGCTCCTCATTAAGGAGTGAAATGGTTAGGCTGCTACATCTTCTATAAATTATTGGAATTGACTTTGGAGGGGATGTATTATTGAACATAACTCATTAAATTAATAGCTATGCCAGATGAATGTAGGAGTTGTGGGAGCTTCCTCTGATCCCAGTTTGATGCGGTGGTGGTGGTTGGGGTTTTTATGAGTAGACTTTTTTAACAATAAAATTATAGAACCTGGTGATAATGTTATAATTTCTTCTTCATACTTGAGGATATAAAACATTTTCACATTTTTTCCGTTTCTCTTTTCCAGGAAATCTTTTTTTCCCCCTAGTTATTTCTGGTTCTTTTGCCTGCTTTCCAGACTGGCTTTTGAGCATTGCACTTAGAAGCATTTACTAGCAACATTCTTAACAAACAGTAAAAGTCTAATTTATTTTTATTATATTTAAATGTAGCTAAATTGATGCTTACTATTCGGCGCTGCTTGAATGCCTGCATCCAGCAAGCAAGGAAAGAGAGTCTTCATGATAGTGATGATGATGAAAGTGAAAAGGAGAATACAAGTGTAAGAAAGTCCACTTTATGTTAAGTTCTGGTAACTTTTTTTCTGTGGTTCTTAATTTGAGACATGGGCAGTTAATGATATGACAGAAATCCAAAGGAAAGCACTTGGGCATCTGTGCAATTAGAAGGGGACAACTGCCATTGTGGTGTTTTTATGCCCTGCAATAGCAGAAATTTGATGAAGTAGCTAGAATAAGATAGAAGAAATATGAAGCATATTTTGAACAAATACTTCCCTAATGCCAGTACTAATTATAAATTGGTTTGATTCTGCAGTTAAATTATTAAAAAAATAATGTTGCAACAAGATGACTCAAGTTATATAGAGAGAGTAGGAATGAATTGTGGAGTTCATTTCTACAACTAACACAATGCCTTTGTGAAATTAATAGAAGGATTTTCAGGTTTTTTTGAAACCTTATTTTAGCTGAAATTTATATTTAAGAATATAATAGTAATATCATCTAAGTGTTTGTATTTCAGGTGCTGAATAATGTGCTGTCAATAAATGATGTAGCCACCATGGCAAGTTTATTGGAGATTACTGTCATTCTCTGGAGAAGTATTCGCAAAGCACTAGATCACAATGAAGATGCCAAAGATTATGCTATCAGAAAATTTGCTTCTGTACTTCCTGAATATTTTAAAGTATTTGAGGTAAAGAATGCCTAGATTTTCCTGTAAGTGTTTAGTATTTTCTTCAGATGCTTTCATGTGTTACATCTTTTATCTATTTTCATGGCATTAAGTATTCTTTTTCATTGTTGCTATAAACCATAAACAATAGCAAGGTTCTTGGAATTCCACAAATGGGTAGAAGCTATTCTCCAATTACAATATCTGACTGATGAGCCATTATTTAGATAGTCAACACAGAAATACTTCTGCAATAAATTGCTCTCCTTGTAATGTTTGTATAGGATTCCATTCTTTTGACTGTTTTTGGAACTTTTGGAAATCAGTAACTGAAAATATGCCATTGCAGAATAAATACTCAGTGTAGATGAGAGTCCACATGTTTTTCTACCTGCTCCCCCCCCAAGACCCTTCCACCACCCCCACTTCTTATGATGATCCAGCTGCTGGAACAGACAGCTGAAGCAGCTGAGGCTCCTTTTTTATGTTCTTGTGTTTGGTTTCTGCTAATTTGATTCTACTCTCTAATGGTATTTCGATGCACTTACTTATTGTTTGGGTTTGATATAAGCAATTAATTAAAATGAGCCATTTTCATATTTTCAGTCTTCTTGAATTTGTTTAATTGTTCTAGTGTCATTCCTTAGGAGGGTGTCTTTTCATAGTGGCTAATAGTATCTGCTGCACTCCATAGTGCATTTGGAAGGATTATCTACTGAACCTCTTTTTTGTGTATGGCTTTTATGCTGAAGTATATTGAGTTATGCAGGCTGTTATACTTAACAACATTTAAGTTTGCTTTAGATAATCAGGGAGCAGAAAGCAATTAATTGCTACATGATATTCTGCAGCACAGATATACCAAATGCTCTCTCTACCCTGAAAGCATTTAGAAGTTGTCAAAGACGTTTCAAATCTTTTTTGGTAGAGGATGTACCATCCCCCCTGAAAGGGTGAGCAGATAAGATATCCAGCTTTAGCAAGCAACCTATTTGACTTCAATATCCTTACAGTGAGTAAGCAGCTTGGATCTAAAAAGGCCTGTCATCAGAGGCTTAGTTTCTAAAAGACTACAGATTGAAGCAGCATGTCTCTTTCCTGAAAAGCTACAAATATATTTTTAAATGTTCTTTTAGAAATCATCTTTAAATGTTTTAGCTCTTCAAATGTCTAAGTAGATAATGATTTCATTTGGTTGTATTTATGAAGCTTGAACATACAGACATACTATTTTTGAAGAGTCTGTCACGTATATTGGCTTCTCTGTAGCCCGAGAGAGAGTGTGTCATAGTCTAGACCTTGTATTATAATGTATTGTAATGACTTGTAGTGCATTTTACATTACCATTGTTATATAAGCAACCTTTCCTTTGGAGTCTTTTTTATGAATTTCTGATGCGAATGAATATTCATTTCAGACGCTAGTTACTTGAGAGGAATTAGATGCTGTCATGATCATGAAATTAAATATTAGCCACTGCTAGAAGAAATGTAAGCTAGAGCTGTTATTTCTTTTGCAATGGTTATTAAGCTAATGGAGCCATAATTATTCATGCTAGTTGTTCTGACAGTTTGTCAGAGAGCTGAGTGATAAGCTAATTGATAGTTGACCTCTGAGAATAGGAATCAGAAGTTTCAGATTGCAAGCCACTTGTTGTTGTGAGCTGCTTTCAGTTCCATTTCTAGTGAAAATGGGGAAATCCTTGATTTCAGGTAATTTAATCATACTTTTTCAGTACTCTCTTTAGTTTTGTGTGCATGTTATCTGTACCTGTACATCATATAGTGTACTTTTTTATCCTAGGATGAGCGTTGCATGACTCCATTGGTTATTCTGGCATCCTTTATGCCCCCTGCTGCTATTCCTACATTCAGGTACTACTTTTATATCCTAAATATGGATGACAAGAAATCTCTTGTTGACTGTGTATGTTAATTTTTCATGGCTTGATGTATTAAATGCCCATTTGGATAAATTAATGCACTAAACAAATTTGATAAGTTAGTAAAACCTGTGAGGTGCAAATACACCTTTAAGCCATTTGTGAATCTTTTTTAGTATTATACTGGTTGATTTTCTTTACATTATTTCTGCACTAATGGATGTAAAGCTAATGCATCTCTTTCTTTTGTTTGTTTTCTTTAAGCTGTGGTGTGATCTCCAGACTTAGAAATATTGACAATGGAGCTGACCAAAGCAAATATTCTACCCTGATAGACTGCATGTGTCGCTGGGGTCAAGTGGGACATATTATGGAATTAGCCTGCGATTGGTTGTCTGACACGCTAACCCCAGGAAAGGTGTGCATATGCATATGTCAAAGAATTAGGGAATTGCTAGATTACATAAAGGCATCAAGCTTCCCCACCCCACCCCTCCCCCAAAATAGAGGAATAGAGGAAGCCTTTTTAATGCCATATTATTCTGCTTTAGAATTAATTGTAAAGGAAGATCCTAACAGTACTGTAATGGTTTTGTGCTTTCTTCTCATTTAGAGTATTAAAACATCTGAACGACGAGTACGTATCCGTGTAACACATGAATCGAAGCCAGAATTAGGGATTGATTACATTGAATATTTATTGACCCATCCTGTTAATCGTGGTTGCCTACTCTCTGTTCCTAAAAAGAAACTGGAGAAGCTTTTGAAAATTCTCGGTGCTGCAAAGGTAGTATTCTTCTTACCATAAACAGTGCTTATAAAAGAGTGCTTAACATCATATATTGCCTGAGTCAAATTAAAGGCCTGCAAGAAGAAATAAATAAGATTCATGATCCCCTCTTCCCCTCTATAAAAAAGTTTTCCTTTTGATTTGTACTTCAAACTAGAAGTATATTAGTTCAGACTTGTTTATAGATAGCAGATTTTAACCAGCTTGTCATTTTTAGGTGTCTCAACATTTTTGTGTTCTAGTGGTCAGCATTTTTAAGGGACCTGGCTTTTGGAATGTACTTGTGAGGAATAGTCTGAAAATCGGTTATGGTATTGCAAAATGAAAGTAATTGAAAGTATGAAGTATGCTTGTTTTTTGTTTAGGTTTTGGTTTGGTTTCTTTTTTCTTTGGGGTTTTTTTTGTATAGGTTTTTGTTTTAAATCTTACATTTGAAAGGATTTTCTGGAAAATATAAATGTAAACCTTGATATTTCAGGAGGTTCTTGGCTCAATTCTGAAAGCAACTGATGCAGGTTCTGGTAGCTGCAATCAAGCAACTGGCCTAAGAGCCTTCAGCCTCTTTTGCAGGTTGAGTATTCATCTTCAGAACACGGTATGGTTATTCTTTTTCACAGCTGACATTATAAGGAAATTCCAAAAGAATTGAAAAGACAATTGGTAAACTTCTTCTAATTTTTTTCCAGTTTTCTGAAGAAGGAAAAGATTACCTCTCGCTTCTGAAGGAGACAGGTGCTTGGATAGAAAGTCAAGTTGTACCTTTTATACTAGCAAGTGATCAAGAGGATGGCATTTCAAAGCACAGTAATGTTTCTGGATTAATTATCCAGGTTAGAGGTCTCTTATAAATACAACTGCTGCCAATCTGCAAAGCCACATACGTAGCAATTGTATACTGACAAACACAGTGCACTGGAGCTTTTGGAGCCCAGCAAGCCAGTGAGCTAATAAAATACAGTCCTGATGGTTCTGAGGCTACAGTTTTTTGCTTTTGCTATTCCATTGATTGCTTAAAATCACACACTTTTTTTTTTTTAAATGCTCTGAGTTTAGTTATAACCTTTATATTTTATAAATATAAAAATATATAACTGCACATACCCTAGGAATTAAATTATGTAGTTGGAGCGAAAAATACCTTGTTCTTATCAAAACTTTTTTCACCTACCAGTGCATAACAGGTATTCTCATCATATCTGTTGCAGTGAAGTTGGAACATGTTTTATGTTTTACACTTGTGAAAATGCCTGCTCAAGAAATTTCTAGCACAGCAGGCAATGTAACCTGGGTTTCCTAAATTTTAGGTTTCTAGCAAGTAATGCTTGTCCTCAGTTTCTCATCCCCCTTATTAAATAAAGGTAATGTTTATGCTGTTTTATGAAAAATGCACTAACATAAAGTTAAGATTGTCACTGAATCTCAGTTCTGAAAAGAAGATGAAAATTAATTGCTGAAACCAAGGCTATAGTTACGTGGTACACTAGCGCTTAATAGCCTGTTCTTCTGTAGCGTAGAAGGTCCTGGAAATGACATAGAATCACTACAGCTGCATACATTGTGTTGAATAGCACAATAGATGACTTAGAGGGCCAGGAAGGTGGTGTGATTGTGAGAGAGGATTTACATCTAATCATCTGCTTGTTTGCTTCCTTCCTTCCTTCCTTCCTTCCTTCCTTCCTTCCTTCCTTCCTTCCGTCCGTCCGTCCGTCCGTCCGTCCGTCCGTCCATCTGCCCCAAAGTAAATAGGTAACATCATACCCTGAGGAATTCTGTATATTTCATTCTGGTGCTGAGTCCCATAGAACATATCTTGGGAAACCAGCAGAGAGGTGGGATGTTGAGTTACCTGGGAATTTAATAATGAGGAGGTCAGTCTTGTACTAAATCTTGCTGCTGCAGCCAAATGGCTTCTTGAAAAGTGTAAAGAGATAGTAAACTCAAACAAATATTGTAGTTGTTCCTGGTACAGATTTCTTGTGTGTTTCATAGGCTGTTGTCTCTTCTCTCTGAATGAAAAATTTAGTAATGTGTATCATAACTCTTTTGTGGCTATTTTTCAGAAGTTTGGAGGCACAGAACTCAACCTTACAGAAAGAAAAGACACAAAATAGGGAATATTTACTGGCATTACCAGAATGTTTACGATCAATTTCCTAGGTTTGAATACAAGATGAAAATTAAACTTTATTGATAAGCAATAAGATAGGCAGCTGTCACCTTTAAACCCATCTTGTCTGAAAGTCAAGAAGAGAATCCAGGCCTCTTGAATCTCCTGTAATAAGCCACATGCTTATTAAGCAGCTCCTATTTGCTTCTTGCCTTGTATACTGTTTTTTATTCGAACAAGGTATTGATTGTGCTCTTTAATGTTTGGAGTGTATATTTGATAACAATGCTGACATTAAAAGTGGACCTAGATTGTCTCAAAATACCCATATAATATACAATATTTACGGTTGCTTCTTTAATACTGTTGTATATGAGAGAGGACTGGGGTGTCTCTTTTTTTTCCACTTGCATTTCTCTATTGTTTTCCCTGTGACATAGCCCATTCTTTCCCATTTCACCCTTCCTTCTCTGCTTGGTCTGTTACTCTGTTTTGCACTTGCTGTTATGGGCACGGGTTCACCAGGGGGACCTTTCTCTTTAGGCCACTGATGTGTCAACTGGGGCTGACAGGCCCTCTGACACAAACCCCAGTGTCATCACTGACAGTGTCCCTTACCCCTTATCTTCATTTGCCCTTCACAGACACATTTGATTATCTAATATAGGAGGGGGGTAGCTAGTTTTGAACTATTTTCTGTTACATTCCCATGACATATCACTTAACCCAAGGTAGATTTTAGCATTGAGCTATGGGTCCTTTCAGATTTTGGTCAAGGGAAAGATTTGGGCTGACTTTAGGCACTGTCAGTGTCCTTGAACAACCCAGCTCACACATACATAGACTGGTTAAAAATTCTCTACTCTGTCTATTCATTAGTGTTATAAGCTATTTAGTACATAATGTGTGTGCATCTGTAGGGAAAAGCTCTTTTTGTATGCTGTTTTTAATTTTGCTATTGAAGGTGGGTAGAGATGTCATATTATGTCTCAGTTAATGTTAAATATCAATGCCTCTGTGAGCCTGAGTAAAAAAGACAGAGGATTTATAGCCTTCGGAGAAACTGTGTTTACTGGAGGAAAGGGCAATGGGAGCATTTGGAGAAGTGTTTGGAGCTCCTGCTTTTCAAAGGTTGCAAACTGAGTAACTCCAAGTAGATGCACCAGATTTCAAGGCAACTTGGCTGAGATTTTGCAGTTTTATTTTTAGATTTTACTGAACGAATACTTTATATAAATTTTGTTTCTCATACACTTCTCCATTTCTTCTCTAGGCCTACCTGACTGTATGTAAAGATGTCATAATGGTTGGCCTTGGAAATCTCACGTTTCAAGCACAGCTTTTAGATCTGGCTCTTTTAGTTATACAAACAGGTACAGTGTTTCATACTAACCTCAACATCTCCATATATACTTTGCTGACTTTTCTTATCTTAGCAGAACTGTTGCTTTTAGCATTTTGGAGTCTGTTTCTCAAAAAACGGTGTTTACTGCTTATGCTAGCTAGTAACAGTAATATGGTCAAAAGTTGCAGCAGCTTTTCAGAAAACTGAAAACAAGCAGAGAAGCAACCCAAAACCATGTCGCTGTTGATAACTAATGTTTCTTCCTTCCTCTTAGATTCCAGTTATTGCTATATAATTCAGGGGGTTTTATATATATATATAGCTATGTCTATAACTTTATATATATATCTATCTTTGTGTTAGGAGGCACCATGGTAGCACTGTTTAAATTTGGTTCACATTTGGAAAGTTATGTCTACAGTACAGACAGAATTAGAGCTCAATTCCTCAAGAAATCTACAATTTTAATCCCTATACTTCAAGGATTAGAAGGAATACTGATTTATACTTAAAATATTGATTGAACTGTGTGAAAATTTCAGCTAAGGATGCTCAGAAACTAAATAGATTGTCTACATTTGCAAATAATAGCTATTTATGTTATATAACTGAGTTTCATTCTAAGCTTTTACCTGAAGAATATCTCATTACAGTTTTTATATCGTGGTATTTATCTCTTTCTCTAGAGAGAGGTGCCTTTTGTGCTCCAGTGTTACTGTATGCTCTGAAAGAAATTACTGAAGTTTCTTTAACTCGGAATACTGAGACAGATGAAGTGGCAAATCTTTTCCATGCTGTACAGACTGTCTTCCAGAAAGTTTTAGAATGTGTGGCATGTAGACTCAAGAAGCAGCAGGAAGAAGGGATTCAGGTATCATACTACACTTGAAATTACCACCTAATGTGTAGATGAATCCATACTTTTTACACAAATGTGTTAGATACTATGAGGTTGTTATTTGAGTCAACATCTGATGGAATTTTCAGTTAAATTTTTAAGTTTCCTTGTTACCTATGGGCTTTTTTAATTCGTTGTTGGTCTTGTCATGACAGAAAAATTAGTAAACTGGAGAACAATGCATTCTGTTACCAATGATCCTGAATTACCCTAGTACTCATATGGTATTAATCTTATTTGCAATTAAATGAACTTTCTCAATCCAGAGCAAAGAATTCGATTATATATATTATGAACTTGGAAGGGAGGAGAAATTTCTTTCAGCCTGAATTATATCAGCTTCAAAATACGTATGATGTCCTAAAGTTCTTCAAAACCTCCTACCTCCACAGAAAAGTTATCTTCTTGTATTTTGCAGCAGAGACTAGATAGTAGCGAGGTGCTTGGATCACTCTGGAAAATTTGATCGTCTGCTTTTATGGACTTCTGAAAAACGTTTCAGTTCCTTTTTGCTACAAGCATTGTTTTGTTTTTTTCTCTCAAATTTATGAGTAGACTTCCCAGACACGTTGCTGATTGCCCCCTCTGATTCTAGGTGACTAGAACACCTCAATAGCTTTCAAGGTGTGATCTGCACTTCCATGCAGAGAAGCTTACTGAAATATTTCAAGTGTACTCAAGCAATCTGAAAAAACTGATCTGTTTTTCTTTGGTTTTAGTTGATTCACTCTATTCAAATGCCTCTTGGAGAATTCATACATGCAGTCCAGGGCTGGCATTCATCTTGCCCAGCAGTTCACCAAGGTGTACTCTCTACTCTCCTGGCTGCAATAGTAGCAGAGATAAATTGTGTGCTACAGAAGGTAAAGTTAATGCTGACTTTTTTCACACTTACTGCCTTTTAAACATTTTGTTGGAACAATAGAGCTATGTTCAGAAAGCGTGATCTTTGTACTGCAGATCAAGATTTTGTGTGTGTTGGCATGGAACAATCAGGAAATTTTATTTGCCATAATTTCATTTTACGGTGCATCTCTCAGATTTATGAATACAGCCATGTAAGAACAGAGTTGTCCTGATACCTAGCTCACTATCTACCTCTGACAGAAGAATTTAGAAAGTAGGCAGTGCTGGAGATTAACGACATGGTTTTTGAGATGTCCTTTCTATGAGTATTTGGGGCTAGCTGGGAAGAAGTTAACTTTCTTCAAAGCGGTCCCTGTGGTGCTGTGGTTTGTATTTGTGGCTAAAACACAGCTGAGGGCACACCAGTTAGTTCTGGTTGTTGCTGAACAGTGCTTGCAGAGTGCCAAGGCTTGCTCCCTTCCCTTCACCCTCTGCCCTAAAAAAAAAAGTAACCAGGCTGTGAATGGGCAAGAGGCTGAAAGAAGACACAGCCAAGCAGTTGACCCAAACTGATCAAAGGCATATTCCATACCATATGGTATTGTGCTCAGCTATAAAGGCTCAAGGAAAGGAGGAGGAAGGGAGGTTGTTCTAAATCTGCCTCACTTTGTCTCATCCAGCAATGGGGAACTTAAGAAGTGAACCACTGATTTGTGGAAGATTCTACTGCCCTGTTCTTGGAACTGTCCCATAAGGTTCTGTAGTCCTGTTCCAAAGCAGGCTGATGTCTTGCTTGGCACTGATCTCTTATGCATTCTCTGCTTCAATACAGATCCATTTCTCACACCACATTTTCTTTTTTGGTTCCTCTGGTTTTTATCTAGAGGATTTCCAACTATCTGATCTGAGTTTCTCTGGGAAATAAAGAAAGAAGCTCTAATGCTGAAAAGAATATATAGACAGAGGTTGTCGTATGTGCTGAAAGTCCAAGAAACCATTACTGTCCTGGAAGGAGAAGGGTAACATTCCCAATCTATGTTCCTAATGCATGTAGTGTTCGGAGCAAATATGGCTAGTAAGACTGGAAGCTCTGAGAACTAACAAGGAAGAGCAGAGGTTCTTTAACAGAGGCTATACTCTTCCTGTGGTTGCTAGATATGTCAGAAATAGAGCAATAAACGGTTGCCAGAAAGTACTGAGTACAACAGAGCTGCTAAGATTCTGCGTTACAGAAGGAGCGGAAACAATACCGGAGATTTACCTGCAAATATGAATGTATCAGCTGAGGGGCTGTGGGATGAGAGCATGCTGTTTACAGATGCTGCAGAGTAAAAGTTATGGTCTTGAGTGATACTGCAGACTCATACTCCTAGATTATGAATGTTCATCACAGTAAGTCATCTAAGATGGGGTTTGCCCTGCCTCCAGGTTATTGGACTAGTAAATTAAAATTCAGTTCTAACTAAATGCTTGCCGTGCTATTCAGAACTTGATACCAAAAAGAGCTGACACAGCGAATCAGGAAATCACTGTCATGTAAGTTATTTTTAGATATTATGTGTGCACATTTAAACTTGGAAGCACAAAGGATATGCATTTGTGTTTACTAGGCTGTGCCTTTATAAATAATGACCAACAATGCAGTTAAATGAAACTTCTATTCAGAACAACTGTGGAAAATATTTGCCTTGGTACAAGTACTGTTTATTTGTTTTAGTTTTAGCCTTTCTAATTTAAATTTGTTTTGTTTATTTGGACACAACAGAATTGGATTAAGGCTATTCAAAGAACACATGTGAATGTTTCTTCTAATTATTTAAAGATAGGTCTTGGTTAGTGTAATTATTGAAATACAGATTTGCTTCGATGTTTTCTGCATACATACATTTCTTGATTTATAACAGTTGTTGACATTTTTCTTTGTTAGGCTTCCAGTGAAAAAGACTTAACTATACCAAAGACTATTTCAGACCTTCCTCCTCTTTCAAGCAGTATAATGGCCATAATTATGAAGTCAGTTAATGTTGTCAGGTAAATGTTTCTACATTAATTTGTCCAAGTTTGTTGTTAATGTAAAACAGCTTATATGTTGTCAATATTTTTTTAATTTCTAAATTCAAATAAATTTTGAGGAACTAGATGCTTACTAAATTTACCTGCAATACTTTGTAATCCCTTTCTCTTGATATATTGCTTGTAGGTGTTGGTTGGAGGGTTGGTTCCCGTTTTTTAGCTGCGTCTAAGAGTGCTTCTTATTTACAAGACTGTTCATCTAAATGAGTTCTTTAATCGTACATCTTGGCTTGCTTCTTTCATAAGATACTTATAAATATTAGTCTCAATACAGAAGTATTTGAATGAGATAAAATGTTCACCAGAAACAGTATTAATTCTTTAACTGAGCATCTGAAATGAGGTGACAAACATTACAGCTGTATTAAAATCACAAAATTCAAAATGGTTTTAAAGTGTCTGGGTCCTAAAAAGCTCCCCTAAGTAGGGTTAGGTCTTTTTGGTTTTTTGTCTATATTTAGTGGGTACCCGGAATATGTTCTAAAATTGTCACAAGTGAATTTCATTATCTTCCTTTGCTAAATTTTTTCATATTCAATTTTTATTTAAGTGACTATACACACCAGAGTTATTTTGAATGATCAAGGGGCTAATGTGTATTCCTTAGAAGTCCTGTCATTCTCCGTGACTTACCATAACTAACTCCTACTCTTCCACATCTGACAGGCACTGAATATCCCTGTCTCTGCTGTCATGAGATTTTTTTTTTTCTTCTCAATCCTTCTCTAGTTCTAGCTGACTTTGCAAAACATAGGACTCCAGAGAGTCCAGCAATAGGTTTCCTAATCCAAATCTTGTTCTCCTTACACACCTCTTTTTAAGAGAGACGCAGAAATTCAATGAATTCTTCTGAAACTTTTTCTTGTAGTGGTCAAGGAGAATCTTGTCCATTCTTGGTGGAGAAAACTGCCAGATTGTTTCTATGAGTACTTTGAGAAACATGTTGTCTATCTTCTAGTATTTATCTTTTTGGTGCAAAGCAAATCTGACTGAGGAGATAATTCACATCTGGTTCCACTGGTGCCTCAGGACTGAGACTACTTTTAAGGCTGTTTTATTATCTATATTGATAGGCCATAATCAAAATCCAGTAGTAAATCATTCAATATGTCAGAAATTACCATCTTTCCATGCCAGTGTGAAAGACTGACAGTACAGAATCTGATATGATTTTCTGTTCTGTGAACACACAATCATCTTGCACCAGGTTCTGTAGCATCTACTGTGTTTCCAGTTACTAATTAGTCAATCTTTAGCACTGAATTTCAGTCCTCAAACTGCATGACTTGGCAACATCTGACCAATTGTGTGAGTATCCTTTCCTTTAGTAGGGAACTATCTGTACAGGAACCAATTACTTCTCTCTTTTACTTACATGTGTTTGTAAATAGCGTGTTGTTCTGTTCTATTTTATCTTTGCCTGAAGGCTCATGTGACCCTGGTTGAGAGGGAGGTGTGGAAAGGCAGCTGCATTGAGTCTGCAGTGAGACTTATTACCGGTTGATAAAATTACAGTGTTCCTTCATGGAACTGAAGAGTGTGCTTACTGACCTGACCAGGGATAACAATAAAGTCAAAACTCTGACTGGAATACTATTGTCTAGCAGTTTAAGAGTAATATGAAATGAAATCGATACTTGGTGAGATTAGTCCACAGTGATGTAATAAAACTGATGCAATGAATGAGCAGCTTCATAATACTGATTTCAGAACCAAAAGATGTTTCATCTTTGTCAGCTCTTTGAAGCTATATTTGAGCTTCTGCAAAGCTTATTTACTGATTCGCTAGTGGAGGCTTCTTAGCTACATGCTTCATTTTGATATCTTAGCACAGTAAGAACCTGAAGAACAATTAAAGTCGGAACAGGGTATTTATGGTGTTCAGTTTTGGTAACAGAATATACTATTACCAAAGGTATTTTTGACCTGTTTTAGGAAAAGCTATTGTAACATCTGCTGCTCTCAGTTTCTCCTTTAGTTCTTCACAGAGTATTTAGTTTTGTGCTCTGAGGAGCATGAGGCTCACAGATCTTCCCATCTCCTGTTTTATCTCTCTTGTTCTTGTATTTTTCTCTGTTTTTGAGAGTTGCCTCTGAGTTAAATTTGTTATTTTTGCCATAAACACTATAATGACCCATTAGTGGTTTCATTCTGTAGTATTGCCTTATTCCATATTGCAGTTTAGTTTGGTTGCTAGACCTCTTCCTTGACTCCCTTGTTTCATTTTTATTAACTTAATATATGTGCCAAAATGCCTCTAAAGTTTGCTGCTCACACTATCATCTCTTGCTAAAAGTGAGTCTCTTAAGATACATGTAGAGTTAGTATTTATTTCAGACTTTACAATGAACATTTGTTTTGATTCCGTTAGTCCGTCCATACTTTCAATATCTAAAATGTAGTTTGGAAGTGGTTTTGGGACGTGTTTAGTTATAAATGTTCTTCATTCATTGTTTTGTAATTGGAAACCCATCTATTTTAATTTTTATGAGACACCTATTTTAGACCAAAGTGTTAATTAAACTTCAGTTTCTAATCAGGCTACAAGTAGTAATAGTTTTAAGGGCATGAGTAGTTACTAACAAAACATTGGAGTCATATAATGTCTTTTTTTAAACTTCCTTAGACATTGAAGTTATAAATTTCAATACATATTACGTGAGTTACATTCCAGTAGAAGCAGTATTTTCACAGATCGATTTTCCCAAAATACTCCACAAACTCTTCATTGCTCTTGACAGCTACTTATTCTGTGTACAAACTTTTTTAGTTTCTTCCCAAGCAATTTACCATTCTGCTAACTCAGATATTCTCAGTTCCAGAAGAAGCATGTAGTCTTCCATTACCCAATAACCACTGCTTTGTCCTGCATGGTATCTTTGAAGTTGTGGTGGCAGGTTAGCGTAATCACAAACTTATTGTTTTCGGTGCTGTTTTGAAAGAAACATGATTTATAACATATTTTTGCTTTATTTTTTCTTTAGGTCATTTTTAAATGAATTGCTGGAATGCATTTTCTCTGAGGAAATTGAAGGGGTTTTTAGCCTAACAGCTACTGTCTGCATTGTGATTATAATTAAGGGTCAGTCAAACCATTTTTGTCCACTTTTTTTCTTTCTTTCTTTATGTGCTACATTTTGAAAACGGAGTTCTTATACACTTCAACAGGCACTTTTCCTCATCCTGTTAAGTTGCCATTTTTCTACGGGATTTAAAGTTATATCACTTGTAATTTATATTTTTAAGCTTTTGACTTTCAATCTTTGTGTAGTGAGTTTAAAATAACAACTGTCTGCTAATTCATAGAGTCCATCTCTGTATTATGATGTGGGGAAATACACAGTAATTAATCCAGGACAGTGAAAATCTAATTTAATATCCAATCTTTCATTAAACAATCTTTTATGTTAAAAAAAAAAGATGAAAATATGTAGAGGTTCCTTTGATAAATCATTGGTTTTGTCCAACTTTTCAAGGTAATCTTATTTCAACTAGGTAAGCACAAAACTTCACTTCTGAGGGATATTGCACCTGCCATTCAAAGGAAGCTGATAACATGCAAGGATGCTGCCACAGGAGAATCTAGCAGCACTGAAAGGTAAATGGCCATGGGAAATGAACTCTAACCTCTGCTCTACCCGCTCGGCAATAATTTGCTGTGGTTTGTGCTTACATAATACAGAGCGCTCTGAATGATTGCAAGGTTTAAAACAGAAGGTAAAAAAACTGTGACGTATTGAGCCCAGCACAGTATTAAATTTCCTGCCCGTGTATTTGCTGTGATTGCAATCTTTACATATTTAGTTTGTTTTTTTGCATTTAATTTGAATGTGTTATGACTTGATCCTGTATATTTCAGGATTCAGTTCTGAAATTCAATTCTGTTAGCAGGTGCAGAACAAAGCAGAGGCCCTTGCAATTTTTAATTCTTCAAATTGATGATCCTTACTATTTAATCAAACAATGGATGTAGACAGACTTTAAATTAAAACAAACAAACAAAAAACCGCAAAACAACTTCATTTTTACTCAACAGTTTCTTGCATGGCCCTTCATTTCCATGGCAAGCTCTTCTGGTGGATCACAAGCCCGAGGCATGTTGTTCTATGGCATTGCAGTGGCTAGACATGGACCTTTGGCAGCTATGACTGAATTGGTGCCACTCATTTAAAGCCAGTAGTAAAGCTGAGCTGTTACTGTATGAAAAGTAAGATAGTTTATCAAGGAGGCCATGCAGGCTATATCCCTTTCCTGTTAGGATATTTCAAATCCTTAGAGTTTGCACTTGAGTTGTATCAAGAAGCCCAACAGCCACACTAAGTGCCCTGGCAGTGGTAGAACTTTGAGAGGGTTGTGCAGTAAATATCCATTTGGAATTGTTTCAGAAGTGCAGAAGGTAAATAGGATTTTTCAAGGAAAAAAAAAGCCTCCTATTGAGGACAATACAATACAGTAGCTGTGCTGTTGCTAACAGAATATGCATTCATTCATTCATTGAAATCTGCTATTAGATCAGAGCCAAAAGGGTATTATGTAACTCTCTTTAAAGAGATATATAATATTAAGAATTAGAGCAAAAAGTTTTATGGTATATATATATAAGCCACTTCAGTTATTTACCATAAAAAATGAGATTTATTTAACAAAAAGGGGGACCAAAAAAAAAAATATGACTGCACCTTTTAGTTCTATTTCCTGTCTGACATAAGTAAATAGAAAACAGAAAATTTGCTGTCAAGACTTGGAGTGGTTTCCAAAGAGAACATTGTGCTCATGTAACATAAAATTGATAAAGAACCAAAAAATATCTTTTATAAAAAAAAAAATCACTTCGTAATTGGACTTCTAAAACTCAGAATGATGTTGTTTCCTGGACAGATTGCTTTAATTAGTTGCTTGGCTGTGAACAAATTTCTTTTGTTTGGGACCTAGCTTAGAAACAAAATCAAACAAAAATAAACAAAAGCAATTTTTTTTCCATGAAATCATTTAATGTTGTGTTTCCAAGTGTTCTACTAGAATATTTTTAAAAATAATAATAATGGTATAAAAAAGAAAGGTGAGCAGCAGAGTATCATGATTCAGTTATGTACTTCTGTTAATCCAGACAGTAGAAAAGGCTGAAAAATTAAAGCAAATCTTAACATGACTAAATAAATAGGCATATTAAAATGAATAATCACTACCATTTGAGTGCACTACTGACTATAAATTTCAGTCAGAACACAGATAATTGCTTGATGAATCTATATGATCATCTGTGCCCAGTGAACAGGGACAAATCAACCTGGAAGTTGGGGCAGATGAAGAGCGTAAGATGCTACACAGAGTTTTAATTTCGTGATATATGAATGGCTCCCTTTGTGTAATACAAAACCAAGAGAGAGCTGCAGGTAAAATTAAAAATTAGGAACACGAACGTGACGATGGGAAGTATTTTTAACAAAAGTCCGAACTGCAATATGATAACACATTTCAGAAGCACAGCTTTGCAGAATTTGGGAGGAGTCATATTTGTACAGGTATGTTGGGGATTTTTTTCTCTCCAGAAGGGTAGAAGAATTCATGCTGAAAAAAGTTTAGGAGGAAGTTCTTCAGTGATTAGGTTTTGCTTGACTAGCTTACAGCGTGTTTGCACTTTCTCAGACAGCCATAATGTTGGGCCAGGCCAGGCCTCTAGTGTCCTCTGACAGGCCATTCGTAGTCCTCCAGTACTAGTGTGATAATGCGTAATTAACAGCTGATTATATACAGTCAGAAATGTGTCCTGTTGTTTGTAAACTATTTTATCATCCCACTCAACTTACCAAACACCAGAATTTTAGAGATCTCTGATCGTTACTTGGAGCACAATCTTATAATACGTACTGCTGCACTGATGCGTGCTAAAATATATTACTGTTTTTTTAACTCATACTTAATATTATTATTACTTTTTGCTTCTGAATGCATTATCTCCTAATAACTCCTTGAGGGATTAGTTTTTTTGATACCCAGGTGTACCAGGAAATAGTGACATTCTTTAATTTCCCAAGAGATCTGGCATTCTGTGCCAGCATCTTAAATTTAGGCTTAGAAGTAATCTATTATGCATTAGCAAAGAAAGAAAAAAGTAAAAATGCTGTCTGGTCTAGTAATTAAAGTGCTGCCCTTAAACAAGGAATTGTTGCAATAGTTCAGAAGCAAAATTTTTCTTTGTAATTTAGTCTTCCCTCTTCAGCTGAGTTAGCAGTTTAAGATGGCCCTGTGGGTCTAATATTTTAAAAATGCTGTTCAGTGCACTTAAAAATTCTGGACAACGTATTGTATATTGAGAGAATTTCCTCCAGAGTAATGGCACACACATTAGTTTCGTTTATAAAATGCAAATATTTATGCCTAGCAAAAAAATGCAAATAAAGCTGTCAATGCAGTGATTTGGAGGCTAAAGAAAAATGTTCCATGCTCTATAAAAACAAATGTGCTACAGAATAGTTACCTTTGAGTTAATATTTTGTGTTTACTTTTATTAACATTTTGATATATGGGTATTAGAATTTAAATTTAGTTAATGGCTGTGCTGAAAGATATTTCTTTAGTATTATCATTTAGCTAGCCTTCCAAACTCTTTCTCATTGCACATGTAAATAATGATTCTTTAATTATTTTGTAACATAACTTTGTGTGCGCTTTGTCTGCCACCTTTTTGAAAGTGCACTAAAAAAGTGCCTAGCAAAACTGGCGTCGGTGCGTCTTCTGGGGAGGCGTACAGTCATTCGGGATGACGGCTTGCTGTCCAGTGGCCTGCTGGTGGGTGGTCCAGCGTTACAGATCTATTGTAGTATTAGCCTTAAATTTTACCAACATAAAATTTATACAAAGTAGCATTGTGTCTAAAACCACAGTACTTAACTCAGTATAGTAATTTTATAGTACTTTATAATACTGGCTTATTCCGCCAGTTGAGTTCCATCATGGCCTAAAGGCCGTCAGCATTACAGCGGAGCAGCATGTGACACACCCATGGCGGCCTGAGTTCAGAGACCGCTAACATCGCATACACGGCTGTGGGAAGGCGGAGTTGCCTCTTGCATTTCAGGTCTTGATGCCTCATGAGGAGTGCCCAAACACCTCGTGATTAATGACTGAGTAACCTTGCTTATTTGGGGCATCAGTCTAGGATTATAATAATAAAAATATGGAGAAAAAATGCTTGAGAAATACAGGTGACAGAACCTTTTGTAAAAGTAACGTGAAGGATAAAGTTTAAAGCGGTTAAAAGTGAAACAATGTTTTGACAGAAGAACAAAGTGCCCATTTTTGTCTTTTAAGGATATTTTAGAGCAGTGTTAAAAGAAGTGGCACAAGAATGCAGCTACAAAGGCTAGGTGAGTGACTATGTCAGGGAATGCAAGAAAATAAAATGGGCTTGCCAAGCGGAAATTCCAGAGCTGACCTTTGAGATTGTTTAGGGAGTAATGGGAGACAAAAGAGAGTCAGAAAGGGCCTAAGATGGGTGTATATGCGGCTGAAGGAGGCAGCCACTAATAAGGATAAGATAGAAAGCTCAGGCTTGGAAAACAATTGCCAGAGGTGAGGAGAAAAATTATGAAGACTGAAGAATGAGGGAGAAAGGAAGACAGTAAAAGAACGAAAAATGGCCTTAGTATGAATTATCAGTAAAGGAATTGACTATTTATGTTTGAAAAAAGAGTAAAAATGCTGTGAAGAAAACGAGTGGGTTCTTTAAATAGATGATGAAATATTAGAAAGTGTGCTTGAATTGACATAGTAATTTAAACTGCCTTGCTGTAGATTACACTATAGCTGGAGATGATCAGCAGAAAAATGGAAAAGTTGAAAGAAGAAAACCCCAGCTATTTCAAAAGTAATTTGTAGAGGCGTATTTAATACTTAAACTAATATGGAAAAACTTGTCAAAGAAATCATGGGGTAGCTATACTCAGAATCAAGAAGTTAAGGATTGATTTAGCATATCTAATCCTGTTATGCATTGTTTTATGTCCTTTCAGAATCCTGTATGAATCATCTATGAAATTTTTGGATGAATTTTTGAATCCTTGATCACGCAGAAGCTTTTGTCGTGACAATTAAAGGAAGGAAGATGTATTGTTTTTTAAAAAATGTTATCTTGTAAACTTATTAATAGTTAAAGTTTGTTTTCTATTATTCTGTACATTTAAAGCAGTCAAAATGTAAAAAAGTGTGTATAGAAATCATGTATTACTAAAGATTTTTCAAATAACTGTACAGAGGTTATTCTGTATAAAAATGTCTTATTTGTGGGGATGTAAATTCAGTATCTCTGTTTTTATAAAAGAAATAATAATTTTCCCTTATGTACTTTTGAGAGTGAGGTAGCACGTAACCTCAGTCCCTGGGGAGACTGTAGGCCATACTCCTGGAGGCTGTGGAAATGAATTTCATTCCCAGACACATGAAGGACAAAATGGTGACTGAGAATAGCCATCATGAATTCACCAGGGGCAACCTCCACCTGACCAGTCTGATTTCCCTCCCTTTCATGGAGGAAGAGAGAGCAGAGAATGTCATCTTTCCTGTCCTTAGCTGAGACTTTTACACGGGCTTATATAGTATCCTTCTAGTCAAACTGGAGAGAGGTGGACTGGATGGGTGGACTCAGAAGGTGGGTGGGAAACTCGGTGGACCATCAGACTTGAAGAATAATTGCCAATGCTATTTAACATTTTTATGAAAAGCTTGGGCGATGGGATGAAATGCAGCCTCAGTCTGTTGGCAGATGACACCAACTTGGGAGCAGTGGTTGATACACTGAGGAGTAAGATTGTCCCATTCAGTGGGATCCTGATAAGATGGACTTTAGGATCAGTAAATCTCATGATGTTCAACAAAGACAGATGCAAAGTCTTCCACCTGTAATGGACTAACCCAGTATACCAGCATGGGCAAGAACAGACGGGCGATCTTCCTGTTCACCTACCTAGATGAGGATTAAGAAAAGACTTTCCTCAGAGGTACACATGAAGAGAATATGAGGCAACAGAAACAACTTGCAGCAAGAGAAATTCCCATTGGACTTAAGAAAAAACATTTTCATTATGAGAGTGAATTGAAACTGGAAACGGAACAGGAACCAGTTGCTCAGAAAGGCTGTGGAACAGCCATCCTTGGAGATGTGCAGAACTTGATGGAGAATCACAGAATAGTAGGGGTTGGAAGGGACCTCTGTGGGTCATCTAGTCCAACCCTCCTGCCAAAGCAGGGTCACCTACAGTAGGTAAAGAAGGCGGCTCTGATAATGGTGTCATAATTTTGAAGTTAGCCCTGCTTGAGCTGGGGATTGGACCAGATGATCTCCTGAGCTTCCTTCCAACTTAAATATTCATGTGCTTCAGTGACAAGCATACTGGAGGGGAAATGCCCTAGCTATTAAACACATACTTGATTAATATGTAAGTTAAATTGTTTTATATTTAGCTATTTTTATAAATTAATACTAATGAAGCAGATAATGCAGACATGTAAGCCACTTCTTTAATTTTGTTAACGCAAGCAGATGCTCTCCAAAGACTATTAATAGAATACTGATTGCAGAGTCTTATTTTGCCTTAACTGAGATACCTTTAAATGAAGTGTCTAAGCTCATGGTGGGGTTTAACCCCAGCTGGCAACTAAGCGCCACACAGCCGCTCACTCACTCCCCGCCCCTAGTGGGATGGGGGAAGAATTGTAAGGATAAAAGTGAGAAAGAAACTCGTGGGCTGAGATAAAAACAGTTTAATGATTTAAAAAAAATTATTATTTTTAAAAATTGTAAGGTAAAGAGGAAAAAAAAAAACAGAGAGAGATGAAAATAAAACCCAAGAAAGACAAGTTATGCAAATGAAAATAGTTGCTCACTGCTGACTGACTGATACCCAGCCAGGCCCCGAGCAGCTGCCCCCTGCCAGCCCCCCCTCAGTTTTACACCAAAATCGTACTTGACCTTAGTGCATAAAACTTCCCCACTGGATAAAAGCTTATTTAGCTGGAATGTTGATATTTAAAATCAATCAATTTCTTAATAAACAACTCTTGGGCTTTGCAACAGGAAAGTCAGTATGTGCATGGATTCCTGAGCTCCGGAAGATTTACCTTATCCACAACAGTAGCCTGAGCCAAAAAGACTAATGCTGCCACAGCAGGTAGCTGTAGATCTGCCAACTGTTTGTCTATCAACATCTTTATAAAAACTGTGTTCTTTGGCCTTCATTCTTCTACATCTGTTAACAGGCAGGTGTTCCAGTAATGGCCTTTTAAATCTTCTGATTATACAAATTACTTAATGAATATGTAAATCACAGTTTCTTTTTTCTGCTTCTCAGCCTTTCAGTATTTGCTCATATTATTAGATTAGAAGAGAACCCAAATTGACTGCCTTGTTTTTCCTCAGTGTATAATACCGCTTTTTTGGGTTTCACTTTTTATGGAATGCCTGCTACAGATCCCGTATCCCTGAGCCTGAGAGAAATAAAGATAATGCCAACATCAGAAATATGTGGATTTCTTCTGAAGAACTCTGAGGTGATATTGCTAGGAAGGGTACGAAAATGTAGAGAAAAACCTTTGCCCTCCTGGTGGTAGGTACTCACGTGGTTCCCAGGTGTGTTGAAATGGTTTTACGTTAGTCGTGCAGCTGATGTATAGACTTCAGTTCAAGTTCCGGTCCAGCTCTATTACAATGGCTCTGACAGAATAAAAATCATCGGCTTTCTGCAACACCAGTAATGACGTTCCTGGGATTCCTTGAGCCAAAGTCCAACAGCGCTTTCTCCTTGGGTCTTTGGGGGAAATTTCACAAAAATATCATAATAGTTCTAAGTTTTACTTGCTGTTCTCATTGCAAACCAGGTCTTGCCAAAATGTTAAATCCTTCCATTTTCCTTCTGTTTCGAAGATGTAAATAAATCGTATGTTCCTTAAGCTATCTTCTGGAAACCTGCAAAATGCATTTGTTTGATTTTATTAATTGAAAGTGCTGCTGAAGTGCTGTTGGGGGAGAGGGGTTTGTCTTTGGTTTTTGTTATGGAATAATCTTGGTATTCAGCCAGCTGCACTGTCCAAACTGTATGTCTGAGAACTTCCCGTAAATTTAAGACAGAGCCGTTGAGATCTGTTCAGCTTTTTCAAGAAGTTGAACTTGACTTTTATTAATAAGATTGCTTCAAATTTGAACAAAATAACACCATTCTAAGATAATTCTGTGAACACTTTGCGTTGGCCATTGCTGTTAGTGTGCAACTGCCTGAAGAATAGATTTTCTAGTCACCGTCGTACCTGTAAGTGGCATGCCTACAGCTCTCCCCTGCATGCATATATATTCAGTATAAATATCACTGAAGAAAGCGATAGCTTTAAACTATTGGCAGTAATCGTCTATGTTTTAACTTTATTTGTAGGAATTTCATCCCTTTTTTGATAAGAATGTTCCTTTGCTTTGTAGTCGGGCTTGGAAACCAAGTCCAGCAGTCTTCTATCTATCACAGGTTCAAATTATGACCTAAAAAAATCAAGATAAGAACTCAAGGTTCTTCCTTAGCAAAGAAATGTCTTCGAGTGTGGATCTGAGCACACAGACTTTCAGACTTGCCAAGGAAATGAAAAATCTGCCTTGCACCTGCTGTTTATTCCCATGACAGCTGCAATTCCCTTTGCATTCAAACTCACGTGTGCTGCTGCTATTGAGTGTTTTGAGGTCTTCTGACTTGCAGAAGGAAGTCAGATTAATTTTGATTAAAACTTTCACCTCACTTGATAAATGCCTAGTGAAGAATACTTGCTACAATGACTGCAATGTGAAATCGTGAGACACGCCAGCTGCCTTGTAGTATTTCTTCCTGATCTGCCCCAGTGTCCTGTGAACCAAGACCATTGTACAGTGCCCTGCCATGTCTGTGCCAGGGGCACCCATCGTGGTAGCTGCCCATTTCAGACGGAGGAGTGGGGCTGAGGACTTACATCGTGAGCATTAGCTGGCCAAGGGCAGCTTTCCAGAACAGCTGCAGGACTTCCTGCGGGCAGCCAGCAGTTATTCAGTTTCACGAAGCCATTGCAAACAGGCACAAATCTTGCCTAATCTACTTCAGGTAAGACCTCTTAGTCCTGGGCTCTGTATAGCTGCATTGCTGCCTGCCTGAGCATGACCCCAGGCACAGCCCTGGGCTTCAAAAAGCTCTGTAATGTCACCTTTCATTTACTCAGCAGTCGTCGGGATTTTTGCACTGGGTTAGGTTGTTCGGCACAGACGTGTCCTTAGACTTCTCCAGTAACAGTGGGTCATTTGTCGCTCTCCAGTTCCACACCATGGTTCTAGAAAAGCTGCAGAAATGGTATGCATTAGTCCCGAGGAAACTTTAGCAATGGAAATTCACTTTCTGTTATACCTGTTAACATTTTCTGAAAACAGTATCGCGGCAGGAGTTCTGTTACTATTATTTTCTTACTGCTTATGACTCTAGGAAGTAGAAGTTGTTACCAGCTTTCTTCCCCTGGGTCTTTTTTTTTTAACCAGAGGGCCACCTTGTTTTCAGCAAAATAACTTGGTTCTCAGACACGTGACTTTACGCTTATTTATTTCATGGTGCTTATATTACTTTAGGTCTCACATGACTAAATTATTCCTATGTAAAATTCTAGTCCTTTGTTTGGTATTGCTGCCAACTTGGTCCCAGTTTCAAATATATGTTCAAATTTCATTAGTTTATGCTTATTTTTTTGTACTGTCATTAATGAAAATATTAAATAAGGTGCTGTTCCAAAACATCATTGGTAATTCCTTTTCAGCCTAATCTATTTCCTTCTTCCGTTCAATTAGTTCCTTACCCATCTTATGATTCCTACAATAATCCTTGTTAATAATTTTAACAAGTTAAATAATTTTTTATAGGCAGCAGTTAATAATTTTTTACATGCAACAGTAACAGATGCTTTGCTGTAAAGCCTTACATTTGAAGGAGGTACATTTTGGCAGTTCCTGCTGGAAAGGCACGTGAATCCCATCCAGCCATGTGCCTGCATCAAAGGACGTCCAGGACAGAGCCGGCCCAGCCTCCCTTTGGGCTCTTTGCGGTGTGGAGGGACACACGCTTCCTGCCCTTTGGGCTGAGTGTTAAACACTTCAATTAACTGTTTGTGCCAGCTCAACTTTCGTGTGAATAAAGAATATTGATTTGGCATTTTTTCTCTTTTGTTTATTAATGTAACAACCCTTACTTACCGATTGCCTAAAATGGTACCCGAGTACCAGTTTAATAGTAAGGAATGCAGCTTTCGTGCACTGACCTTTCTGAAATCTTGCCATGATTATTATTAAAAAAAGACAAGCATTAGCAACTCTATTTTCTCAGCATAGCATCTAAGGGAAAAATAGAACATCTGTAAGAGGCTACAAATCCAATTAGACCAGTCTAAGAGGGTACTTAAAAAAAAAAAAAAGCTGAATCCAGTTCCTGCCCTTGGCTATTCAGTGACAGCATGGCTGAAGTTCTGCTGCTCCACTGAAGGAAAAGCTCCTTACATTGAGGGAGCCCATTTTACTGATCGTAATAGCAAAACTTTGTCCTTTCTTACACCATCCTCTGAGATTGGACACTACTAATAAACAGTATAAAGAAAAAGGTCTTACTCTCAGTATTTTCTCAGTTGTACATAAAGAGGAGCTCTCAGGCTTGTCCTTTATTTAAAAGCAGTCCTTTATTAAAAGTGACCGTCCTCCACGACAACAAAAGAGTTACCTTTCTCTCATCCTCTGTCCCCAGATTCCCCCTCGACCACTGCTCTTGATCTGCACCCACATCTGCCCACCCACTATGTGTAAAATACTTGTTTTTCGGTGAAAGCTGTTTCTGTCACATGCCTTGGCCAGTCACCAGGCTGAGCAGGTGAATTTGCGCGTGTACAAGATCTGCCAGGGGCACGCACAGTCTGATGACCACAACAGCCTGTCTTCTTCAGGTGTTTCAATCCACACTGGATTCCTGCAACAACGTATGTATGGCAACAACGTAGTATGGGCAATAAACAAGAGGAGCTGGAAGCCATTATACAGCAGGACGGCTACGACTTGGTCGCCATCACAGAAACGTGGTGGGACAACTCGCATGACTGGCATGCTGTCATAGATGGCTA
>Ga0065711_1027788_pt1 | contig 46006 bp, 30 predicted proteins | sample Hoacrofraction12_FD_59098 | JGI IMG/M metagenome (GOLD analysis project Ga0065711, IMG submission 59098) | Hoatzin crop microbial communities from Cojedes, Venezuela - Epithelial fraction 12 v2 (version 2) | ecosystem: Host-associated > Birds > Digestive system > Esophagus > Crop | place... | reverse complement strand
GGGGGGTGGGCTGGGCGCCCCTCGGGCCTGCCCGCTCCCTGCCGGCCCAGTGGGGCGGAGGTGTCCCGGCAGCAATGGCGCCGGGTGCTCCTGCCTTCCAGCGTGGAGCCTTCCGGAGGGCCTGGAGTCCTTTTTGCGTTGCTTTTAGTTGGAGGCAAAATAGCAAGGGTTTTGTAGGTTGTAGCGGGGCGTACAGCTCTCTGCTGTTTGCATTGCTTGAAAAGCGGTTGCGTTATTTCCTATCTAACGTCCACCTGAAATACCCTTTTAAAGTCAGTGGATGAAATAAAGCTTACTTTTAGCTTATTTTAAGATGAGCTCATTTTTCTTTCTGAAAATCTGTACGTTTCGCTGTTCCGTGTCTGGCTGACGGGAGCTTAGCTTTGCAGCCAAATACTCCCGTTTAGTTGGGAACATTGAATAACTTCTGTGAGTCTTCTCATTTTTGTGATCCCTAGGAGCCATTTTTATGGCAATCAATCACTGTTTTTATGTCGTTAAGCATTTAACTAAACTGGTTGTTGGCTTCCTCACAATGACCTGAAATTTCATGGAATTCAAGATCAAGGAGCAGTTGCCATTGTGTGTCTTTGAAGTTAATAAGTTCCAGTCTTGCATTCTAGCATTAAGAAAGTTTTATTGGGAAAATAAAAGGGGTGGTCAGAAATAGTTTTCTTTCTACAGTAAGTGTTAAAACACTGGAAAAAGTGTTTTGTTTAAAATACCTAGCATGCTGAAGCTGCAATTGTCAAATGTACATCAGCTGCCCTGTGCCTCCAGCACAGGGTGAGCTCAGAGCTGGATCTCAAAAAACGGGTGATAGTACATGTTTACGTCTCCTATCATCAGCCTGTGTAAGCGAATGCGTGTTACGCTTGCTGCACGCCAACTCCTGGAAACATGAGTTCCGCAGCACCCGGTGAGACACTGAATCCCAGGGTTTCATTCTGCAGCTTAAGTTCTGAAGGGATGAAAAGCCCAGCGTTTGAATATCTGGTGATTTTGTTTTCTTTTAAACTGCTGTTAAATTAAGAGGAATCTAGCACACCTCTTGGATCAGGGTTTATCTTCCCGGTTGTTCCTGGAGCCCCAGCGGAGGGGAGTAGATGCTGGTGGGCTTGCACAGAATGTAAATTGTTGCTGCTTGTCTCTGGTGAACAGTAGTGATTCGTAATGCTCTAAATGAAGTTGTGAAGGCATTCAGGGGCAAATCCTTTCCTCCACGCCTAGCCCAAATGTAGAGGCTTGACGTGGGGGAACTCTGCAGGGAGCAGGGAAAGGAATAAACCTTCCTTTGCGCGGGCCACGGACCAGCTTGGCTGTAGTCTCCAAGCTACAGGCAGCCTCCTCTGTGGTTTTGCCTGTCTGTCAAAGGGTAAATCGCTGGTGGATCTGCATAGTAACAGAGATCCTGGCTCTGCTATTGCTCACTCCAACCCCCGTGTCAGCAAAGAGGACCCCCTACGTATCGTCAGAGAAAATAGCGTCCTGATACTGTGCTGAAACTCTTCAATGAGACGGGGTCGTTTTCTGATGCTTTGCTGATCAGCAGAATGTTCTCTCGGTTCTTTGAAATGGGCTGAACTGTTCGGGGACTGCCTCTTTCTTAGTAGCAAAACTAACACCTTTTTTAAAAAAATCCCTGACTCTGGAGATGAAACCCAGTGTTTCCTATGAACAAACCCCAGCCAACTGAAGTTTTCAAAAGATAACAAAACACGGCAAAGTTGGGCTCTTTAAAATTAATTAAATTTTAATTAATTTAAGAAAAGTTAAAATAATAATTTTCTATTCTTTACTGATGAGTTAGGAAGACATTACTGGTGTTTATACCAAACAGAGGACTAACAGCTGAATTTAGCAGTCTGTCTATCTCATCCTGCCCGCCACTGCATCTGAGCAGTTTTTCTTAACTAACCGGGGCTGATTTTTGTGTCCAGTGATTTTTGGTGGAAGAAATTAGGTTTGTTGCACAGAGACATTTAGTTAAAACCAGAACAAAAAACAGTGCCTGGAAAGACAGATGCCCATTTACTTAAAAAAAAAAATAAAATCTGAGTAACCAAAGATCCAAACTAATCTTGAAGTGTGATCACTGGAAAGGAGAGCAAAGTTTTAAAGCATCAGGTGAGACAAGGGTTTCTGTGGTAGGAGTTTGTGCAAGTTGGTGCGAATCATCCCGATCCACTGCTTTACCTGGCGGGCTTTGCTGGTCTTCCAAGATGGATTGAGCTCCCTCTTCACCTGCTTCGTACTGCTTTGGGTCTGTTTGTTTTGTGGAAGCTGTCCGTTGTGGTATTGGACTAATTTAGGAGGTTTTTTTTCACGTCTTTGATTTCTTTTGAGCCATCTGGACAGTGACATGTTTGTAGGGTCATAGAATATAATAGTAATTAATATTTTTAATTAATTTTAAGAAGTCTTTTTGTAAATATTGAGTAATAGTAGCAATGTAATAAGAGTGAGAGTGATGTTTGGATTCCATTTTTTGTAACATGATGTGAGAACTGTGAACATTTAAAAAAAAAGTGATTGTGTGTATATGCATGAATGTTTCCAATTCTCAAATGAGTTCAGGTGGCCCTTTTTTTTAAATGTTGTAGCACAGGGCTGCAAATAACATGAAATGAAAAAGGTGCACATGCATTTAAATCTCTCTCTCTTGGATGCACGCATAACCATAGCAAACAACAGGTGAGTTACAAGTAGAAAATATTTAGACTCATAGATTTTTGTTATTTCTTCTTATTCCATATGTCACATCAAAGCATGGTGGTTTTCTGTTTGGAAAGGAGATCAATGCGAGGAGATAGGACTGATCCTTGCTGTTCAAGAGGAGTTTCCAGATTCGGTGGGTGACATAGGATAAAAGTGACCCTGGATTTGCTGTGATTGTTTTCTTAAGTTTAGCCAGACAGACTGCACGAAAAGAGAAAAATGCATAGATTCTGGCTTTGTGCAAAAACTATTCGCTTAATTGAAGCTTATTTAAAAACTTGGATATTTTTTTCAGCTATAATGCTTGAAGATGGTCTTGACTTCTCTTTATTATTCAGAATCATTTCAAGTAAAAGTGCACATCTCAGTAAACATATTTTATGAATCAATCCATGCAAATAATGCCTTCTTCAATTGTGCACTTCCTAAAATAACATGTTGACATCAAATCATCCTGTTTTGAAGAGTTTGTAATAATAAATAATAATCAATGCTGCAGACTGAGGGATGCATCAATTATATTTATTTTACCTACAGTTGAGGCTCTCTCAGTTGTGTATTTTTCCCCAATAATTTTGAACATTTTATTGTAAAGTGTACTTCAGTCTAATTGGCAATGTGGCTACTGACTGCTGATTGAGACAAAATTACACTTTGCCTGAAACAAAAATTGAGTTCTATTATGTGAAATCTAAAATATTGCCATAGTCTTGCAGGATTATTCTAGAATCTGCTTTATCAGGGACAGAAGAGAATTGAAGAACAGGTAATGTAAAGAAATAGAGCCTGATGCAAAAAATTGGAAAATGTTGCTTGAAATCAAATTCAAATCAGAAAGGAAGTGAATATGGGAGTCGATCAACATTATGGAAACCCCCCCCCCCGGTTTTGAGATTATGACAGTATTATAAATTAAACAGGTTTTGGAAACAATCCACGACTACTTTAGTGACTAGCACATTATTTTAACCTTTAGTGTGAGTATGTGAGAAAGATTGAAAACTTTAGGCTATTTAGGATCAGTATAATCTCAATAAACAGAACGAGTGTTTCACGGAGTTTTTGGTTCCTTTCAGAGTTGAAGTACATATTGAACATGGTATTACAGAAAAGGAGGCTGCAGATTTAACAGATATGTCCTCAATTATAAAGATTTCTAGGGACATTTTGAGGGGGGGGGAAGATCACAGGTTCATCAAAATGGAACAAAAGAAATTCCCCTTCAGAGAGTATAAATTTCCCCTCCAGTGTATGTCCTATTTTGAGCCTTTAAGAAGTAGTATTTGAGCCCATGGGGAGAGACTGCTTGCTAACTTGTAATTTCATATGATTTGAAATGTGGCACCTGCTGGCCTCCTATGTGGGATCACTTAGGAGAAACAGCAGCTATCTGTGAGATCGGGTTGTCTAGCCGGTTATCTTGAGCTAAAATCCCTTTTCACATTTGTCATACATACATAGCATAGATAGGGGGTTATTTTAGTATTGGCTGCCAATATGTAGATGTAATTTTGTTGAATCAGTTCTTTACCTTAGGGAAGTCAAAGTTCCCGTAGTACTTTATTCAACTAAAGCAAATGTTAGAAATAAGTACCGGATCATAATATTATCTGCTTAGCTCTGTGGAGCAGTGGGCTAAGGTAAGAAAGATGCAAAACAAGTTATCAAATCAGACAAAGGGACTTAATTAAAACATGATTGCTGAGGTCTACAAAAAATACAATTAAGTTGTAAGCTAAAGAAAATGAGGTGGCAAAGTTAATGTATTTGCCATTTATCTCTTGAGATCTCAGTTCAAAGACTCACTTTCAAATCCTGCAGGATTAGCCTCTTCAGATCGTACAACAGCCCAATAGGTTTGAAACTAGATTGTACTCATCCAAAGATATAATGTGTAAATGTAACAAAGCCACTCTAAAAATAAAAGTAGCACATTGGTTGTCATTGCTTAACGTCTTCCCAGGAATGCAGCATTCAGAATTGCCTCATGTAGACAGAGTAAACTTGAAACAAGGAAATCCAAATGCAAATCGCACTTCAAGTTATGTAGATGAAATTCTGGTTTTGGAGCAGAACGTCCTGTCTCTGTGTAAAAGAACTCAACTTGCTTGATCATCTCCCCCCCGCCCCCATTTCACGCAGCCAAAAGATCTATAATATAGTTGATTTAATTATACTGGTTAGCTTTGTTGTAGACCAGGTGTATTATCTTACTTCTTCAGTATTTTCAAGACTATTCATACCTTTCTTCCGTTTTTTTATTTATTTATTGCTGAATTGCATGTCAAGAAGGGAGATTGTAGTCATCGGATGAAAAGAGTGTGACTTAAGTATCCAAGTTCAAAATTCAGGTCTGTCACCTACTTCCTATGTGACAAGACATGTAACCTTCCAGTTCCGTGAGTTCCCAACAGATAAAAATGAGGATGTGCTTGAGCAGCGTTATCTGGATGTTCTGAGCCAGGGACAAAAGCATCCTATTGTGATTTCATTCCAGCAGCGTTCAGCGCAACAGTGTTATTGCAGCCATCGCCTGACGTGCGGCTGTGGTCAAGCTGAGGTTGGTTTAGACTTATGGCTTGGTGTTTAAATGTGCGGGGTGACACTTGTCACCTACCGAACCATTGTGTTCAGCAGCTCACAACCTTGTGGCGTTGGGTGCACGGTGCAGCACGTCTCACGAGGGGGTAGGTATTTGGCAGTTAATCTATATCGCTTTTTCAGTGATTTTGGTTCGGGTGAGAAATTGGGCAGAACAGAAGTCAAGGTAGAAAATATTTCTTCCAAGTGAAGATGGCCCCCTTCACCCCCCTCAAAGATTGGTCTTATTCCAGTTCTTTTATGTCATTCTTCCTATTAGTTTTTGACAGTCTTTGTATGGAGACATTTCTTGTCAAGATAAAAGTCACTTCTCTATCGCTTGCAATGCTCTATCGGTTCATTTTAAGGAGTGAAGTGCACTGTGAGTTAGTAGGAACAATGAACGCCACTGATTCTTGTAGCTGTCTGTAAAAACTTATTATTCTTGTTTTGTAGAACAAAATTAGATGTTTTTAGTTACCTTCCACAATTTGTTGGCACCGTGGCTAGGTACAAGATTTGAAGCCATATATCATGAATGTGTGAAACTGAACAAATAATCTGCAGATATCTCAGTGTACCTGAGTCTTCTACTGTAGTAGCAGAATTGGTTGTAGATTGAAAAAACAGATGTATGCCAAACCTCATGTGGGGCAGAGGTGAGAGAACCACAGGCTGTGTTGTGGTGTCCTACTTTCCCGCTCTTCTAGCTCATGTTTCAATGGAAAGTAAGATTTGCATTCTGGGCTGAGGTCTGCCCAGCACCATGCAACCCTGCAGCTCCGATGGGGAATTAATTTCCTACTTCTGTACAACCTACATTCTTATGAATTCAAACCTAAAAGGGAAATTTTCCCCATGAGTGATCTTGCACTTTTCTTCCTGTTGCCTCGAGGAGAGCAGGATCAGTGAGCAATGCTTGATGACACACACCATACTCCTGTTCCTTGCTGCCCCTGCACCCCAGCCGCTACAGATCGGAAAACCACATGTCCATAATCAGGGATAAAAATAAATCCTGTGCGGGGAGGTGAGTAGTTTGCTTCTGTTGCATTCAGATAGCGCACTTTGAAATGTTGAACAAGCAGGGGAAAGTGCATCAGGCATCTGTAGAGGATGCCAAAGTTGGGAGATTGATATTCCAGCTAGGTTATTGTCTTCGAACACCAGTGGATATTCGTTATTCCTGCAATTTTCTATGCCTGTTGTGCATAAAACAGGTAAAAACAAAACACCGTGCTGTTACAGCTAGCGAGAAAAGATGTACGTTGAGCAAGAAAAAGCATTGAACTACTAGAGGAAGGGCAAGAGGCAAAAGCAAAGGTATGTTCTGATGTTTCCTTTGAGGAGAGGTGAAGGCAAAGGGGAGATTTAGCAGCTGTTCCTTGTGGCAGAAAATCATCCCTGATTGTTTGTAGAACAGAGGCATATGAGTGTCAAACAGATACCGTAGATCCACAAAGATGCATCCTGACCTGCATGCCTGCTGGATGCGCATGTCATGACTGTAATTTTGTCGTGGTAAAAATGTCAAAAGTCATGAAAACCTGGTAGAAATGAGAGAGAGAAAAGTCGCCAGCAAGTTTTGAAGTAATCAAATGACCCTTGCAGACCTGGATCTCTCTAATCTAATTTTCTTAAGGACTGAAGGGTGGCTTATGCACCTTCTGTTAGGCGGCATCTAACCCTTACTACTTAAGAGTCCTCACGTACCCTGGGGCCTTTAGGAATCTCTCTGTGCTAGGTCGTGCTGTACCACCTCTGATGGTAATGGTAGAATATGAAATTCCTGTGCTGGGGCCCAGCTGTCTTGTTCCAGTTAAACTCATGGTATTGTCGCAATGTGCTGATCCATTAGCCTACAACCACATTTTCCATCATGGGCTTACTCCTAGATCATACGTGTCCTCTGGTTAAGGAAGGACAGGTTTGTGGATTGTTGTTTATTTTGTGGGGTTTTTTTAAAACAAACTTGGGAGTAACTTTTATACCGATCCCCTCAGCATTTTGCTCCTGCTTTTTATTGTAAGGTTGAGAATCAGATCAAGTGCACAGAGCACAGCGATGTGGCAAAAAGGAGGGAACAGGCTGTGACTCTGTATCTCTGCCAGAAAGCTGTCTTGTGTTATATATCCTCGATCTTCAAATACATCCCTAAAGCTATTAGCCAGGCTGAATTACTTCTGAACTTGTAGTATGTGTTATCTAAACAGGCCATTTTTGGGCTAGTATACATTAAAACCTCCTTTCACCCTCCTTGTCTGAACCAAACTGGCCGTTTTTCAGGTTCAGATCAGATCACATCAATCTTCCCTCTAAACATGCCCCCAGCTTCCTCTTTCTCATGCCCTGCAGCTTCTCCCGGGTTGGGAGATCAGGTGGCAAGTTGTCAGCAAAGCCCAGCTGCTGCTCATCTTGAAATTCACGCTTGCTCTGAGCTCCCCCATTAGTTTTGCCCTAGAGAGAGTTGCTGTTTGCTGCTAACAGGGAAGCCCAGAGCCAGCCGCATTTCTGCCAGCTCGAAGACTTCAGAGGGCTGGAGGCTGTAGTGTAACTAATAGGGAAGTCTGGAAGCAATGGGAGATTTGAATGTAGAGACACAGCCTGGGGCCCGAGCCAGTGGTCTGTCACTACCATTCCTCCTCATGCAGCTGCTAGAAGTAAAAAGTGGATGCTGCAACCTTGGATGAATAGACCCGCCTGTACTGAAGCTGTGGCTCCAGTGAAAGACGGTGGCATATAAGATTGCTAATGATAAAATCTATATTGAAGACAAAGGAACTGGAGAGAAAAGACGTGTTAAGAGTGACCTTGAAAATTTGACCTGGTGTGGCAGGGAAGGGGAAGTACCACATCAAGGGACTACAAGCAGGTTTCTCTGTCACAAGGCTACCCAGAAATGTGGAACGTCTCCTCTGTGGGACACTGAAAACTGCAGCAGAGCTGAAGTGTTCCCACACCGTCCTGTGATGGAAGGGGATAACACCTGTTTTATTTTCCCCCAAGAAAGCTCAGCTTTCCAAAGACTGGGAAACACAACACTGTGTAGATAGTTTTTCAACAAGAGTATTTTTGCACAACTGGGCAGAGCAACCTTTGCTCAGCTTTGGACAGCCTCTGTGATAACCATCTGTGTGAGTATCATCGTAGCTGTGAACGATGCTAGACCAAGAAACTAGTTAGAGTAGTGAGAACAGCCCTCTATTTTGATGTTTTCCGGTAGGTGTTTGTAAAACTGATACTATCATCCATTCAAAATGAGTACTGTGAAACAATAACTTGCACAAAAATGATTAACAAACAGATAAATTAAAATTTACAGTTCAAAGATTTATTTCATATGAATATTCTTCTATCATGCGAGTGTTCTCTGGAGCCTATTTGTCAATTGACTGTACCTTTGTGTCCTCTGGTTAAGAAAAAGATGGTGGCTTTTGGGTAGTGATATTTGCGTTTTGAATGTGAATGTTAAATTTCTTCTTAATATGTCAAAACAGGAAAGAAAAGTCTAAGTAAACTTTCACCACAGTAATAAATTTTTCTGCCAGTGTAATAAGTAATATAATTATAGGTTAATTATCTACACACACATTCAGTGCTTCACTGTATTTACACATAGGGTCTACTTTGCTGGTGCTGGTTATGGACTAGTTTAAAACTAGCACTTAGTGGAGTTAGTGCTGATTAACACTGATGTAACTGAATGAATTGCACTTTTTGTAGTAGATTTAGTTCAGAAAATTCACTCTCTCTTGAAAATCCTTTCAAGGATATGCTTATGTGGAGGAAATTAGTGATTCTCATCCCTCTTAACTGAAGTCTGCTTTGAAATCTGTGCATCCCTTCCTCATCTCTCTCTCCCACTGCCCCCCATCCCTCCTTCGCTCACTTCTTGTAGTTGTAAGCTAGTACCTGTGACCATGCTATTAAGCTGTAGAAGTCAAGAATGAGTCAAAAGTTGAGTTCCCAATTCTGACTCTCCTTGAGTAGCTTCACTCCTTTCCCCTGCAGAAAGTTGATTTTCATTGTTGTGTCGAAACCTTCTGTTCAAACAGAAGGATGTCAGCTCTGCATTTTTACACTTTTCCTTAGTCGTTAATCTGAGTTACAGATGCAAGTGGTTTCTGTGCCAAGGAAAATGGACTAATTCAGTCCCCCTCATGTTTGTATTTCTTGCTCTTCCTCTTGCGCACCACTGTGTCCCTTATGTTCCTGTGATAATCCTTACAAACTAGAAAACCTCACCAGCTGAGTCTAGCTGAAGACCTATCAGGAGAAAGCGATGGAGGACTTGGGTAAAGCTGTTAGAGTGATAGAATGAGAAGAGATTAGGCAGACTGAAGGCGCTCTACCAGCATGGCTAACATGAACTAGACAAGGAAGTTAAAATAGATTTCCATATGCAAGCTGTTGTTCTCGTCAAAGTGGAAAAGGCTTTTCTGCTCATGTTCTGTTGCCAGTGTCAATGAAAAATGGTAAATCTATATGGCTGCATGGACAGATACATCCTCTATTATAAATTGCATATTTCAGATACTTCTTTGGTCTATAATATAAATTCATGCCTCAGAAGATAATAACAATACACATAACTTTGTCAAAACCATTTGATGACAAGACCTTCTTTCCCGACTTTGAATAACGAGTCTCACAACGTGAAAGCATCACACCAGTAAAGGCAATCACTAGTTCCTGACATTTCTTTTCCTGCTGTAAAGGTGTCCATCTGTGTACTGAAGACAATGCCACTTTAAGTGATTTCTCAAAATCTGGATTTATTAAGGGAAGACATTTATGTAAATGGATCTTGTGATACAAGAATAATTGTTCAGTTTCCTCTTTCATTGTCAAATCATAAGTGACGAGACACTCTTTTAGTGCAAGATAAATCTATGACACTATCTTATTGAATCAGAGAAAAATGAGTTTTGGTTTTATGGTAGCTTGAGTTTTTTTGTAGTGTTTCCATTTGTGGACAAGTTTTGCCACTGCCAAGGATGAATCTTTATGAGATTGGGCATATCACAGAATGCTGCAGTATTTACTTTATGCTCTATGTTCCTACCTAAGACCTGGTCAATCTAAATACTAGTATGGGGTAAGTAAACCAAAAGGTCCGTATTCCTGGCCTTCTTCCCCAAGTAGTTCTTGTACTTCTTCCTTGGAAGCCTCTGTAAACTTTTTTTAACTTCATTAATTTTAAAGTTGACTCTGTGGAAGTTTGCTAAACTTTCAGTGATAGTGACCTGTATGAAACACCATATATCCCACAAATTTTCAGATTTTTTTGTATGTTATTCCTGAAGACCCTTGACCATTAAAAACCAAAAAATTCTATCTCTTTGCTTGATCTGCATATCAATCAACTGCTTGCAGACTGGTATTACGGGTTACTTCTTCAAACTACGCAAGAAGGGCCCATGGCGTATGCTTACACTCACAGTGATGCTTCTTCTTGATGCAAAGTTTGCCAGAACGTGTCCTAGATTTGCAGCTATTCACTACACTGCGTTCTGGGCTGTGTTTGTCTCCTATTTGAATTTAATCCACAGAGGGACAAGGAATCTCAACTCTTGAGTGCCACTGTATTAGTGTCCTTGTGAGCTCAAAGCTTTGTAGGATTAGACAGCACACTGCATAGAGTAAAGATCATTCTCTGGTCCATAGCTTGTGGTCTCTGGCACCACTGCATTGCACATAATAATAGCACTAGTTCAGTGAAAGTGCTGGAAGATGATTTTTTTTTTTTCCCCCTGACTAAAGCTCTTCAATTAGGAGGTAAGCCATTTCTGCTGAAATAAATGCTAAATGACTTGACTTCACATTTTGTAGTTGGTATGTGTTGAAGTCCAGAGGAGACCTATTTCTGTGCAGAATATAATGTCAGTTTCCCAATAATGATCTCCTGAAAGTCTCCATTTATACAGAAAAATTATTTTACTGCTTTTAAAGGAAGCTGTTGCATTTATGGATTCTGGCAACTTAAATCCACCATTAATGGCAGAGAAGAAGCAATAGTCAGATTAATACACTTTTTCTTCTGTACATTATGCTGTTTACCTAATCACAAGTTCATGGAGAAAGATAATTTGGAAGAAAATATATCACATGAATTTTGGATGAAAGCCTGACTTCCCATAACTGGCTAACTAACATTAACTCTGAAATTGTATTTCTTGATGGGAAAATTCTTAAAGAAGTATATGCGATAAAGGCATTGCTTGTTATGGTCCGACTGACACCTTTCTCAAGATCCTGGAGGGGTAATCACAGGCACTTGGCAATAATGGGGTAAGCCTGACTCGGGCAATGTACTCCATCTGTGTGATTGCTAATGAGGCACACATCTAGCTCTCATTTCTGCCTTTGTGCTAAAGGTGTGAGCAGATCATAGTCATCCCATGTAATATACTGAAAATCCTGATCCTGCAAACCTTTGCTTGTGGGAAGGGCTCCAGTGGCTGGTCAGACTTGACTTCACCTGTGCTCACATAAAAAATAGCTTCAGGACTGGCCTGATGTTTGCAAGAGCCATCACTTCCCAGTTGTCCAAGTTTGTGGTAGCCATTTTCCTGTATAAAGGAAAAGGGCATTACTTATTTTCCTCCCTGAAATAGGACCTTGATGTAGTTGTTTCTAAAGTGACTTAAAGTTGTGCCATTTCAAGCAATCCCTGACTCTTGTCTCATGTTAGATAGCAGGGAACTGTCTCAGTATATTTTGATACCCTTGGTCTTTGTTTATATCTACTCAGAAACTTGTAATGCTATGGCTAAAGGGGAACATACAAAGGACTGAAAAACAAAAAGGACGGACCCTTTTAGCAAACTGAAGTGAGAGTGCATCACACCTGACATAAGTCCTCAAAATAAATGGTTGATTAGAAATAATTTCTGTGTACAGGTGAATTCTTCTTGACTAATAAACCAGCCTTGTCTGTGCTTGTGTGCACGTGTGTGTGTAGTGTTGTTTAAACATCATCAAAAATATGATAAGCAGTGAATAAATTAAGAATCTGTTTGTTAAACTATGCATATATTTAAACACAAAATTAAGTTGTGTATATTTTATTGAGATTAAATATGGAAATGTTTTTTATCAACTAAGCATAGGCTTTTCCATTCCCTCACCCCCTTTCAATGCAATCTTTCTAATGCTGATTTTTGTTTGCCCTTCATTGACATATCTTTCAGAAAAAGCATGGATACTTGTCGGTGCCTATACCCCTTGTCATGCACCTTCATTTCTGGGTTCTGTTCAGCTTCTTACCTATAGCCCCAGGCAACGCTGTCTGTTCAATAGTTTCCAACCCCTGTAAAGAAGAAACAAGATGACGTATTACTTTTTAAACATAAACCACACATGACTAAGACCCAATAATTCACTCGCTCCTGCTAGGATGCTGAATGATTAAGTCTGACATCAGTCAGTGCCAGTAGTGTATTTCTGATAAACCATAGTTGTCTGCTGCGTACTCCAACATCCGTACTTTTCACACCAGAGGCATCTGTCTTGTTCAAGAAAATGAGAGACATGTAGCACACTGCTCGTGCAAGTAGTAAAACTGATAGAAACTGTACCAGTTATCATTCTACATAGACCTTCTTTCTTAAGTGATAGCACATGACATATTTGGACCACTTTTTATAGAAAACATTTCAGGGAACATATTTCTGTGACCTGCTATGAAACTTGTGGAAATCCATCCTCAGATCCAGTAGCATCTACAAGTGGCAGAAAAAAGAGCCCTAGACTTAATGAAGTTTGCCATTACTATTTCTCATTGTATAAAGATTGCACTCTTCACACAACAATATATTTCGATGGCTTTAGAAATCTAATCTACTGGAGGAGGTCTCAGAAGTCTGTGTTCTTTGGAACAAAACTAGATTTGTTATATGACATAAAATGTCTATAAGGTAAACAAATATTTAAAAAGGTATATTTGACCCTGGCTCTTTGCTAGTGTTGTAGGAAGCATTGCACTTATTTACATCAGAAATAAAGTTGGACTAATATTCTTTGTGATAATCATAATTCTAACCATGATGATTTTGTTCATATTTTCTGTCTCCGTATCCTAAGTCATGGATCACAGATTATTGAAGTTCTATTGATTTTTATGTCTACAAATACAGAGTTACAATAGTCAGAAGGTAGGTTTCTCTTTCTCTCAATATCCTTCATGTGTGCGGTAGCAGTATCTTTTTACCAGACAACCTTATTGCTATTAATATTTATTTTTTAACAATTATTTTTAATAATGAGTATTTAATATTCCTAATCCATCTTAATTTAAAACAGACTTCCAAATGTGACCTTCTGTAACAAAGGTGAGAAAGAAGAGGTGCTAATCTGACATTCTTGTGTTAGCAAAAACAGAATGGGAGGAAGAAGTATAGATTTCTTATATTAAAGTCAAAAATCAAAAACTCATAATGCTGTGACTTAGCAATGTTACCTCTATTAGTGTGTTTGCAGCTGGTATTTAGCAGCGTCAGCACTCTGTCTCTAAAGGAGATTGTGGAAAGCGGTCTTTTCCAGGTTTTACTGTGAAGGGAATGTTTGTCTTTGATCACAGTTAAAATGACGGCATGCTCGGTAGACGAAATACTACAGATAGTTAGAAAAGGCAACTGCTTTGGAGTGCATCCTTTAAACTCCAATGGTTCAGTTAATTCTCCAGAATATTTACTAGGAGAAGTCCTAAAAGGGTTAAGAAGCTGCTACAAGAAAGGCTAAAAATGATAGACTGGAAGAAAAAGAGGTAGTAAAAATTGAAGGGTATAAAAAAGCAGAGGAATGTGGCTGGGGAATAATAAAATAAGAGAGAGAAGTTAAACCAGTGACCCTTGTCGGCAGTGAAAAGCGGGAGATTAGAAAATGTTTCATGCTAATTTCCATGGAGATTTCTTTAATTTATCGAAAATTACTTTCTTCTGCTTTGATTTGTCCAACTGCCTGCCCCCTCGCAGCTTTTTCGGGGTGGTCCTACCCGTCACGCCGTGCTGAATGTGGGCCTCGTTTGCCCCCACACTGGGCCAAAGCGTCGTGAGATTACTGAAGCGTCTCTGACGTCTCTATCAGCTTGTGCCACAACAATGCCCTATTCCCTTTTTTTCTCTTTCTCTCTCTCGCCTCTCCCCTCCGTAACAGAGTCTTAGGATTCCTGTCACATGATGGCTTCATCGGGGGCCCCTTGCTGAAGCGTTTTCACTTTTCTCCTGATCCGTTCAGCTTGGTTCTTTCTGCTGCCTGGCATATCAAAGGAGATTTGTGGGTCATTGAGCCATGGACGCAGAATATAAAGTCATCAGCCTGCCTGGCAGCATCAAAACAACAAAACCCCCCCCAGCCATCATTTACCATCTTCATCCTTCAAGTGGCAGGATATTGTTAGTCTCTCTTACAAATGTGTATTGAAAGCATTTAATTTCTAAAGGATAATCAGGATGTAGAGGTACCAGCTAAAAGACCTTAAATATTACAGCTCCTTATAGGGCACTTCGGATTATAGCATGATGTAGTAAGATGAAGAAGCTGCTTATATCTCTGATTTTAAAGACAGAGGCTAATATTAATGACAAGCTGGTATTTTTGCAGAATAATAATTTGCCTAACATCTCCAACCTTGTCACTGATAATAAATGGATATATTTGATTACAAGCATTCTGGGCCAGTAGAAATAGGTATCGCTTCCTCAGTCTAGCCTGGTTGAGGATTCGATCCTGGCTCTTTATTTGGGAATTCTGTAATTTGGGAATTCTGTGAATGCAAAGGAAGATTCATTACAGTGATGTTTCTCAATGTAGCCATTACCATCGTTTGAACTGTCTCTGCCCGGTTCCTTTCTGAGCACTGGGGCTATTAAGCACTGAAGCAAGTGGTCACGGTAGGAAAGCCGGGACCGATTCTGTATCGTGAGTACCCTGCGTTACAGAGCACGATGGCACCCAGTCTGTGCAAAAGGTGAGGAGTACAGTACAGCAGCGAGGTTAGAAATATCTCGCTTGAAATGTCTGTTGTACCTCAGCTAGAAACAGGTTTGTTTGAAGTGGTATGGAACTGTTGGGGGCTCGAAGCACCTTTTAAAATGAATTCTTATTAGTCTCTTCAAAATCAGTCTTTAAACCATAGCCTGAAATGTCTCCCTCGGTTCCCTCTGGACAGTGAACTTGCATATTAAAGACCTTCTTTATCCTGTGACTAAGCCTGCTATGTATTCTGCTAAGCTTAAGGCTATCACTGCAAGGTGACTCACCTAGATCGATTGATTTACTAGGAGGTACTGTGGTCTGGAACAGCAGAGATTTGGCTGTGTCTGCCTAGGGCACACACTGCAGTGAGACCTCTGTAAGGCCCAAGGGAAATAATCCTGAGGGAAGATGGGTAACGGATGATGCCACAAACGTTGGAGGGAAAGAGAGAGTGATACCACTAATTCACGAGTGCTGGCAAACAAATTCTGACAAGCTACAGATACTGTGACCCCTCTAACCATAGCTTTGTGTGTGCTTGACAGGACAGGGAGGAATATGGGCAGTTCTCCCAAAATCCCAGAGCAGGGAGATGTACATAAAAATGTAGTCCAAACCCACAAACTCTATGCTGGATTCAGTGCCATTGTGGTGTGCCACCTACTATTTTAAATACTTACCACGTCTTTTAAATCTGTTTATCTCTTGTGTCTTCATCTCTGATGCAGCTGGTGAACCAGGAAAGTCCCCTAATATATAACTATAGCTCTGCATATTTCCTATATAAATAAAAATTGCCTGACTTTTTTTTTTTATATAAACATCGCTTGCCATGAGGAAGTTTACTTGTTGTGTCTCTATTGGCTTTCTCATTTCTATATCGCTTGGTCTGTCACTTAATATATTCATGCTTCTCTTTCTAACCATCACCACCTCTGTATTTAAATCTTGGCTACGTAAATGATTTTAAATTCCCTCATGATCAAACACGATCATGCAGAGCTTGAAGTTAGAGAGAATGTGAAGTGTCCTCTAATTAATTGCATAAATGTGGAATGCAAAATTTGAGTGTTAACAGCTAATTTCTGTGTGCAGTAGGCTTCCTCAGTATGTGCTAGATTAGAATAACTCACATGCACGTGGGATACTATTAACAATTCGTGTGACACTTGTTTTCCAAGGGCGATCATGATTCTTTATTGATTCTAAAGTTTACTAATGCATTAACAGACGAATATCTAGAATACAATTTTTTTATGCCTAGTGTCTATATACTTACCTTTTTCCTTTAGTTGTATGTGCAAGCATATGAATAAATGTGTGCATGTGTACTGTATCATGTTAGTGTACAACTGAGAAAGAAACAACATTTATGCATGTATGGTTCATTATTTGATTCATATGAAATATAAACAGTGTACTTTTTAGAATAGTTTACGACTGTGCACAGTTTTTCTGTTTCAAAACTGACCAATTATAGTGACTGCTCTGTTAGATTTTAAAAGGCAAACCTTTGTAGTATGTGCCATTTTGTTACTTATGTTAGAAGGGAATGCTTTAATCCCCTTAGAAGTTAACCTTAACAAGGAAACATCTACCTTATTGTGGCATTGACCTTGTTCTGGTAAATTGCCATGTTTTCCTTTACCTACAATGCAATATCAGTGTGAGATGTTTACATCAAGGATAAGGTTAAATGTTCCTTTTCTGAGGTCACTTACTCTAGTTATTTCTATGTATATCTCTGAAAAAAAGAGAGCAATCAGGCTGACTAACAAAGCAACCTGTGAGAGCTGCACCAAACGCATCAATTCTTTTGTGTAAAAGTTACCCTCGCTTTGACATTCTTGTCTGGACGACACTGAAAATGCAAAGCAAGTTGTGGTTAAATCCAGTAAGGTTTTCACAGAAGCTGGTGAAAACTTCTATTTACATGGTCTCTGCGCGTGAAACTTTAAACTGCCCAGGTTCTTCTTCAATCTTCAGACATTTTAAAGTGTCTCTTGAAGATGTTACATATGGTTTCAGGTTTGAACTGAAGCCTCCAAATAGATGAGTGTTGCACTATTTTCTATCTGATTTGTAAACCAATTTATATTCTCTGGGGAAAACAAAAGAAGTGAGAATTAGTAGACAACGTGATTTATTCTTTGTGACAATTTTGAGTGTCTGAAAATAGTTAAAGAATTTTGAAGTTGCTTAAAGTTCTCCAGAAGAACCCAGAATTTGCAAATTATGTACATCAGATTCATTGAAGGCCTATAAAGGAAACAGAAAAGATATGCTTATGGAGTCCTACCTTATCACTTTGTTGCTCTTGAAATGAAATTTTATATGCAGAGTATGCTAAAGGAACTTTTTTTTGAGATATTTGAGTATTTACCGCAGAGAGGAAATTGGGCTGAATAGGTCTGTGTTGGACTTCAATTTTCTGAAACAGTGCTGACTGTTCATACCCAAATATCAATTTCCACATGACAGCTGCGTATAAATACAGAAAATTCCAGCTCTTTTAGATGCCTCTCATTACAGAAGACTTATTGAGATGTGCCTGAATAATTTAGGGTAAACCTTGGAGGAGCACACAATCAAGAAGACACATCCAGAACACAAAAAGCCTGCTCACATCAATGAATCTGGATTTCCTCCAGCAAAGTTTTAGACTGTACAATAGTGTTCAATAGTCCTTGTTTTTTCCCGGAACACAAAATGAACCTGGAGGACCAAGAATTCTGAATTCAGTTAAGGAAACTTAGCACAGTAACAGGAAACTCTTTTCATATACATTATTTTTACTGAATTAAATCTCTCATGCCCGTTTTCCACATTATTGTCTTAATACTTATGTAGGGTGGCTGGCTCACCTTGCTGAAAAAGGAAAACATTTATGAAAATGGAAATTTTTGTACTCCTCTTCACTCTGCCCCACCTGTTTTGATCAGTTCTAATTGTTTTCTTAATGTAGCCCCAATAAAGATCATAGAGTAATGCAGTCAGCATTTGTAACTTTAATGAAATGTAGTACTGTGTTATCCCTACAGCTAAGCTGAAATCTCACAGGAAAATATTGTTAACTGATTTTATTCTCTGAAATACAATATAAAAAATACATTGAAGGTTGAATATAAAGGCTCTTGCAGTGTACCTATGCCAGTCTCTCTTTCTCTGCATGTGTTGTGGGCTCGCATAAACAATTAAATGAAGTCTTGACTTCCTTTGGGATCTTAGGATAGCAGCAGTTAATAACAGAGCACTGCATTTCATTAAAGTTTTGGGTCCGAGGCTGCAGAACTTAGATATGGAGAATATCAAATAGAATAGCCAGGAGAAATAGTCAGCAGAACTTATTACCTAGAGCAATGCCTCCATGTGGTTTATGCATAATCGTTTCACCAATTATTCCTAATGTGGTTGATGAGTTGACTTAATTTTTATTTTTTTTCTTCTAAAAACAGCATTAGCTGTTGTTCTGTGCTTCTGCTTATACCAGCTCCGTTTTAGAGTCCAGATGTTTGATACGGAGAAGCATGTTGTCTCTCCCTTCCCTCCCCCTCTGAGTCATGCGTGTGGAACATGGAGAGAAGGCATCTAGGACTTCCTGACCCGAGAGGCACTGCTTCGTAAGGACATGATTGATAGCAGCATAGGAAGGCAAGATAGATTCAGGAAAGAGGCTACTGGCACTCCAAATAACTTCTGTAGTCGAGTTTGAAGGGTTATTGCAGTACAAGGACTTCAGTAATAACCAAAGAATATATTTGCTGGAGAGGAAAAAGGCTTGTCACCTCTCTGTCCCTCTGCGAGGAGCCTGTTATTTACTAGGGTTTTACCAGAGGGAAGGGACACAGGGCTGCACACTAGTGAGCATGAATATTCTACTGAAAATATCACACCAGAAAGAGACTGGATTCTCAAATAAGTGATATCTTTTCCCATCATACCCGTGGGGCCAGATTTGGCCCGTGACAGGTACCATTTGTTTGCATCTCACAATCACAGAATGTTTGGGGTTGGAAGGGAGCTCTGTGGATCATCTAGTCCAACCCCCCTGGCGAAGCAGAGTCACCTACAGCAGGCTGCACAGGACCTTGTCCAGGTGGGGATTGAATATCTCTAGAGAGGGAGACTCCACAACCTCCCTGGGCAGCCTGTTCCAGGGCTCCGTCACCCTCAGAGTTGAAGAAGTTCTTCCTCATGTTCAGCTGGAACTTCCTGTGCTTCAGTTTGTATCTTGTCCCTGTTGCTGCAGCCTCATCTGGGGAGCTGCAGCTGGAGGTGCAATCAGCATCAGACTCAATAAACCCAGTTCAGCAAAACACTGTTTGTGTTTGATTTTCAATTCCATACAAACTATTTCTACTGAAAGTCGAGAAATGAAGAATGTGCTTAAGTGCCTTTGCTGGGTTTGTTTTATTTGTTTGATCTCTGTCAACAGCATTGGAAAACAAGTTTATATGCATTGTTTGGAGGAAAGTAAGTTAGGCCAAATATGGTACTACATTTGGCAAAGGTATTCTTAACTAAGAGAGAAATATGTGATGTCAGGATAGTGACATATGTCAATCACTGAAAACTCTGAAAGCCTTAGGACTGCATTGCTGAAAAGATGTGTAATGCAGCGAATGTGATAGCTGTGGAAGTTCTTATTATTTGTTGTGTCCTATTATCTATATTCTTATGTTCTCGTGTTTCTCTAAAATTTAAAATAATAGATGGTTGAACAGTGCAAGTCGGTAAACGAGCATACAGAATAGTTGTTTTTAATGACAGCGAGGCAGGTGAGTGAAGCAGGAAAATAAATGAATTTGAAACCCTTTGAAAACTTTATTCTGTGTTTCATTGATTTTTAAAAAAAGAAAAAAAAAGTGAGACTGTACTCATGCTGGTAGAAGTCTGAAGTAATTGCAATAAAAGAACAACCTGCATGTGATTTAAATTAAATATAAAAAGAATTACATTCCAGTCCCACATTATTTGGGAAGATTTCAATTACTGTGTTTCCTTTGTCAGTTTGAATCATGAAACCATAACATTTTTTCTCTCTTTTGTTCAGGTTCTGTGCTGTTTGTTAGTTGCATGCAATAAAATTTTCTTCTTTGCATATTTAAATGTGAAGAATACAAATAAGAAAAAAAAGTAGCTTTGACTGTGGAGAAGTTTTTTTAAAACCAGTCAGTTTTCTGAGTTCCCCAAGGGCAGGAAAGGAACATGACAAAGCTGGCAGATCTGAAGCCCCTCAAGAAAAAGAAAAGTTAAAGTTACTCCAGCTGCAAAGCCTGATCTCAGAAAACTAGGGCAGTATATTCCTTAAGCTCCGCTCTTGGACTGACCAAGGAAACTTGAGATTTATTGTTTTGAACTTTCGCTCTCTCGGGTTGGTGCTCTGTGTCCCTGCCTAGGTGAATGGAGGCCATATCCATAAATCAGATCTTACTTACGAAATGCAGTGTGTCACAGGCCTTCCTCTCAACAGTAGTGATTTCTGTGCTGGTGCTAGCTTCCTCGGTGCTCTTGCGTATTTGGCATGCTGAGAAGCCTTGGTAGAGATCACTTGTATGTAAACAAGGAATTTGGCAGGAGCTCAATCCCTTTCAGCAAAGTTTTCGTGATATATTATTACCCAAAAGGGAACTTCACTTCGTTTTCTAGAAGAGTGCGGCATCTCATTTTGGTCAGTTCTTGTCTTCTTTCTGTCCTCTCTCTCTCTCTCTTAACATTTTCATATGCTGTCTCTCAGCTTTCCTGGGAAGATTGCTGTTTCAGAAGATTAAGATGAATCTAATTTTATGTTTCAAATCCACATAAAACACAGATAGTTATGGAAGCTTGGACTCATTGTGACAGCAAATTCAGCCTCGAATGCCCTGCAGGGAATTATGTCTTAACATGTTGTATCTCTTTTTCAATGCCTGCAAGGCTATTTCTTCATCACCATGTAAACTGCATGGTGGGGAATGCCAACAAAAAATAAGATGCCTTGGAAGATAAAAATTCAGTGTAAATAAGGTGTAAGATAGACAGTAAGCTACAAATGGCTTGTTCTATTTAAACCTACTGGGTGGAAAACAGAAATGAGGGACATATTTCTGATTATCTCACAAACTGAAAAAATCTATTCAATATTTGTTGACAGTATCAGTAATATGCATTGGAATTCAGCTCTCCGGCATCTGATGCAGTTAAAAAACCACAGAAAGTACACACTGTAAACTAGCATTATATTTCTGTATGATGGTAAATGTTTGTTTCTAGCACAATTCCCTTTGGGAGGGATGGGGGATGGGAGATGGTATATAATTCTGCTTTTTCATTTGCAGCAATCACTAATTTCAGATGAGTTGTTAGACCACACGCGAGTAATTTTCCTAAACAATGGCTTCAATTAGTGGTCAGATCCAGCTTGTTGGTGTTTGAGGCTGTTTTCTCACCCTGGTCTGTACAATAGACATTTTGCAGATGTCATGCAGTGTTCTTACAACAGCTGTGTGAGATTTCCTTCTGAAGAAAGTGTTCAGAAAAAGGGAAGTTGGGGGGCCCATTTGCAGAAATGCATGCCTGTGTTTGAATGTTTAATTACAGAGATTGCTAGGCAAGGCTGATGCTGCCTGCCACCACTTAGCACTTACACAGAGGGCTGAGTGAGTAGTGGGGTAATGTATTTGAGAACATGTTTGTTAAGACCAACTTGCAATTCATTCTGGCTGTCATTATTCATAAAGCTGGATGGGATTCTTCCCCGTGTGCGCACACGTGCACAAAAAGGGAATTTTCATCCCCGAAAGGAAAAGAAGATTTATCTTTGGACTTTAGTGAAAACAATTTTTTTTTAAGAAACTGTTTTAAATAAGAAGATACTGTTAAATATTTTAACCGATTCTAATGATATAAAATGTTGGGTTTTTTCCCCACAAATATTTTCCAGCTGGGTTTTGACTTTGTTGGGAAAGAGTAGAGATCACTTCAGACAGAACTTCAGCACAGAACAGTGCAAATCCAAGGAATATGAAAATATTTAAGCAGGATCGCTAGCTGTATGAATGGGGGAGTTTTGGCTTATTAATATGGATCTATGTATTTATGCTTGAATTAGTGTATCAGAGGGAACAAGTGACTTAGTGCTGGACAGGCTATATACACAAAATTACTTCCTTGTGACAAGAGAAAATGGAACATAAAATATAATAGACAATAAATCTGGTTTATATCTTCCTGTCTCTTTAATCAGGAAAGAATTTGGCTGTTTTTAACTATGGGGTTCAATTAGAAAGTGAAATGTAACGTTCTTTCTTTATCAAAAGTGTCAGGAAAATATTTTAAGGGTCAAATCCTTAGCCAGTATAAATTAGGGGACTGTGCTGATTTGTACCAGCTGAAGATCTGACTTTACATGTCCTTAAGTTTTCAGATTTATCTAGCTCCTGAAGTGTGTGTATGCGTGTGCATCTCTCAAAAAGACTCTGTTTTTCCCGATTATCAGCTTATTGTTTGGAGGCAGTAGATTGTAAAAGACACTGTCAACTTCCAAAACGTCTCATGGATGCATTTTGTCAAATTTATTGATGTGAGTAATATTGAAAATGGCGTTAAAACTCATAGGTCCCCAGACATTAAGAGAGCTGTTGATTAAGCAAGTGTAAATTAATAAGATATTAGCAAGCTGGTAACTGGATCAAGGAAAAGTAACAAAGAGGGGACTAGAGAAGGGGGACATGGCATGAGAAGAAAGATCAAAACGGATTCATTGTGCTTGCTCGAGCGCTCTGATTGTCGCTGGCTATAGGGGAGCAAGCAAAAGGTATATGGCTAAGTATCTTTTATTTAATCAAGATTTAGGGCAAGCAGTTATGACTGCTAAATGATGTGTGCAGTAATCGTGATTTAAAAAAAATTGTTAAAAATTGGTAGATATCAAACTCCAAATATCTCCTTACTCATAGCCTCATGACAACACACTGCAATCACACATGTCATATCTCACGGGTTGAGCAGCACCGGTAAGCTCAGTTCTTCAATGTGATAACTCCAAAAATGAAGACAAGAGAGTGGTAGCTTGGTTGAGTCACTTGGTAGCGCTTCCCTTTGCCTCAGCTTTAGCCCAAAACACAGGATGACTGTTTTCTGCTGGAGGCACTTTTTTTTTTAAGATGATGTGCTTGAGTGCTCGTGGCTATTAATGATTCCCTGACACTTTGCATAAGGGCCTTAGCACCATCTCCATTCCACCAGGTAACCTGTGCTCATCTGCAGAGCTACTGCTCTCTTCCTGAGGGTACAGCTTGGCAGATGCTGGCAGCAGGGCAATCTCATTAGCAGGCCCATGCCTTTGAAATTGGCTCCCTATGTATGTACACTTAAGTGTGAATCTAATCATCAGTTGAGCTCCAAGAACTTGTTTTCCCTGCAGCCAGTATTGGGAAGGCTGGTGTATTTTCAATCTCGTTAGGACAATTCAGGTCTTGATAGAGGCAGCTAGATGCCATGGTGATGAGTGCCCTATATTTAGCTGTCGTAATAACAGCAGTTGTTTTTATTATGCCTTCTGAAGTTTTAATAATAACAAGAACTGGAAAATTTCAAGAGTGAACCCATTCTGGTGGTTTCCTGACCACGCCTGTTTGGGACAAGCTCAGCTGAGGCATCCGCTAAGGTCCTGTCACCTCTGAAAATTTGCCTGGTTCGTTAAGAGGGTTCAAAATAGTTTGCTGGCATTTTGATGCTTTGTGTAAGGAGGCAAGAACTGGGAAAAAAAGTATGTTGTTTTCTGCTGGTGCATTGTGACCATGCTAGACACCAAAGTACTTTCAGTCCTGTTCAAGGGCAGAATTCAAAGGACCAGCAGAAATCCTTTGTCCCAGTTACTATGTTATGACACCAATACAACTTTTAGAGGTTTGCTGTGAGGCCCGGTACAGTGGATACACCAGCGCAGGCAAACGGTGTTCCTGAGGCCCGGGCTACGACAGCGAGCCTTCAGGCAAGGCGCGGAAGGGATTCCTGCTCCCCTTTTCCCGGCTGAGTGCTGTCAGCTGCTTGGGCAAATGGGGATTAGCAGCAGCATTTGCAGAAGTACAGGTATAGCTTAGCAAAGAGAAATCACATCCAGACTGTCAGGAATTTCTCCAGAGTAGTTGAAAAGTACCAAAAATCCTGGAGTAATTTCATTTGCAGAGGTGAGCCAAGTTGCAGACACATTTTTGCAACAAATTTTATAATTCAGTTTGTCCATCCGTAAAATCAACTATGCTTTTTATACCAGTGTAAGAAATGAGCTCTTGTCTGAAAAATACTCCTGGTTTTCCTAGCCCAGCCTACATACGCTCTTACAGAACACCGTTAATAGTGTTGTTCTATATACGCAAAGACAGGATATGGGTTTTTTCCATACTTTTAGCAAGTGCCACTTAAAGTTTTGTAGATGGAGCCGGAGCCATGGTGTCTAGGAGGCCAAGCATTCTGACAGGCTTGCTTAAGTGCAGCAATTCAAGTTTCATAACTAGCTACCCAAGGGGACTGGGTACTAACAGCATCCTCCTGTATCGGCGCTGTATGTTGGGAAAGTCACAGGAAGTCTGAATGAAATGGCCAGATACCCTCGGGCCTCAGACCTATATGGTGGCATCACTGCTGAAAAATAATAAAAGTGATGCTAAAAAGGACTATCCCCAGTGAACCAAATAGTCAATAAAGAGCAGGATCTGTGCAGAATTGATTGTATTCATAGTGAGATTTTGTCTACTTACAGTATCAATTAGAGTTGTATTAATAGGTACAATTTTGACTTTACACTGGCATTAATTTTAATGATGAAGGTTATCAGTCAAAAAGATATTTGCTGTAGTGATTTCATCGTCTGTCCCTTCCATAAGTTAATGCAATGCACTCTCGGATGGAGTCTGCTGAGAAACAGTCTAGCAGTTTGTGTCAGACCCTGCCTATCGCTGTTTAAACAACTGGAGTTACCCAGGCGCTGTGGTGACTCCAGGCCATCCCCTTCGCTGAGCAGGGACAGCTGTTCGTTCCTTTTCAACTCCTATCGTTTTTGTGTGAAACAATATAGGCAAGGGCTTCCACATACATGCACGCTTGTGTGTTGGAAGGGGCAGGTGTAAAATTTTCTGGGGAAAAGTTGGGTGAGTTAGAGTATCGGACTTAATGCAGGTGGATCACAATACCCTTGCGTTTAACTGTATGTGGAAGTCAAACATGTATTTGCGTAATAGATTGAAACAATGGATGTGCCCTGTGTGTAAAGTTCCTCACTAAATATATTCCAGCTCTGGTCTGCAGTCTGTGGTGCCTTGTCCAAAAAGACCCTGAGGGATCAGTCCTGTAGTTCCGATGTGACACTGTGTGAGCATGGCCGGGGTCTCCAGACCGTGCCTGCCTCATGCACGTCCACTCGGGCCTCAGCTTTGCAAACAGTGTTTGTGCAGGAGAACGGAAGGAATGAGTTGCACTGATGGTCTGTGACACGGATTGCTTCCATGGAAGAGCTGATACAGTTTTGTTGACCTTGTCTCCATGGTTGGGAAAAGAGCCGCTGACAGAATTTGTTCTTCTCGTGTGAATAGAGTGGGGTTGGTGTGTTGTTTTCTCACTTGTTGGCTCTTCTGAAGCGCAATATAGGCAACGTAGCATCTTAGATTTTACAAGTAGACATGAGTTCTTTCATTATCAGGGAACTAGAACATCTAATAATACATGTTGTCATCCTCCTGTGCTTGGTAACAGTTTGAACTCTCGGTGGTACGCGCAGGAGGTGTTTCAACAGGCGGATTAGGGTCTGGTTTACAGGTGGCTGTTGCTCTCTCTGAAACAGTGTCCAGTTTTGTCTATGTTACTGGAACAATTTATCCACAAGACATAGCGACGCCACAAGAGGAGATGCGTGCTGGCAGTGGCAAAAAATGTTTGTTATGAGAGTCCACAGTTACAGAGCTTGCACAGCCAGTTGATATTGCGCGAGGGTTCACCTGCGCAGTGATCCTGGAGTTTGCCTTGCCGGCCCAGCGCCCGGGGCAGCACGCAGAATCACACGGCGGGCTCCTTGCCGCAGCAGCTTCTGGATCAGATCGCAGCGTCTTCTGTGCCCTGTGAATGCCTCACTTCTGAGGATATGTTCGGGCTTAGTTTTTGTTTTTTGACAAATTCTCAGTAAAAAACACTGATTTCTTTTGGTTTTTTTAAAGTGCATTAGCCACTGTATCTCCCCTCCCAAATGAAATGCAATAAAGCAAACTGTGTCTGAAGCCCCTGCATGGGGTTTTTCAAACTGGAGTACACACGATTTATACGATATTAGAAGAAAATAGGAGGTTATTTTAATGAAATGGGAATAGAAGAGAATGGAGTTTGGTTTCAGATGTTGTATGTGTTGTGAGTCATCCCAATGCTTTTATGTTAGATTCCTGAGTTACACCAATCAATGAAATTGGCCTGTGCTTTTCTCTCCCTTTCTTCATTTAAACGTCAAAGTGAAATTCAAAGGCTTGTGCAGAACTACTTGAGTCATTCAGAAGATCACTGCCCCACTGGGGATTCTCTTTGTTTCAGCACTTGAACACTATTGGTTTTATTATCTCCATTCAGGTTTTGTGATTATTCTCATCCATAGTCTCCTAACAGTCGTTAAAGATGCAGACAGAGAAAGAGTTCTGCCTTTGCATTGCATGAATAAATATAAATACTATTTTGTGACTTGTCAGCAATATCTACTAGTGACACAATGGGGCAGCATATTCTGAGTACTGACAGCCCCATTTGTGAGATATTAAGCCCCCTTCATTCCTGTTGGTTTCACTGGCATTAACAATTCTCAAGACCAGATGGTTTTTCGCTACACTGGAAGATACAGAGGAACAATAATAGTGATGATCAATGAAGTTACACAGTGTTTTAGCTCAGCTCCACAACAGCCGCTAATTATTTCAGCTCTAAACTTGCTTAAGGTGTGGTTCCGTGTTACAAATCTTCTGATGGCAAAGCTGGCTTAAGTCACTGTTGCTCTTATTCCGACAAGTTTAGGTCTTTGTGAGCCAATGCATAGTCCAGATAAGTAAGATGGTCTTTTTTTATTTTTTTTAAAGTGACATTGTATAAAGGATTCCTTCAGCAAGAGTGAGGGAGTTACTGGGGAGCAGGAAGAACATCAGGGAAGGAGGGAGAATGGGGTGAGAATCTCTTAAACCAGCTCTTCCACTGAAGCATTCATAGCAAGCAAATGCAGAAGAAAGTCAGTGCTTAATTAGAGAAGCCGTGGGGGTTATGTAATGCACTTAAAGTTGCAAATTTTTTTTCCAGAATTTTTTGTGTGTGTGTTTTTTTTAATACTACAAAGTTGGAATTGCACTCAGATATCCTGTATTGTGGTAGCTTTTCATTATAACATGACTTACAATCTGCTGAGGTTTTTAAAAAATTGCTGCTTGCCTGCTTTATAGACTCTGAAGGGCTGCATAGCCTGTTGATGGGGAATGAAGAGCTCATTCAGGAAAGCAAACAAATAAAAAAACCAATGATAATGTCCCACAACTCAAACCACATGAAAATCTTACTGTAAGATTTTATAAATTTAAGCCAATATTTTTATTGATAAGAGACATGCATGTGCAAGTCTGAACCACTTCAGCTACTGCTGATGGTTTCTAGCAGTTGTTTTTTGCAGGGGAGCAGGTGGGGAGGAATGGGAAGGCTTTGCATTTCAGAACATGAAGCAGACTTGCTTCTGGTTCTTCTCTGGCACTAGTGTGACATCATCTGGGTGGCCTTCCCGTTGCTTGTTGATGTGATGTTAGATCACCTGTAAGAGAAATCTTTTGATTAGTTTGCAGTTGTATTTGAGACAGATGAGCTTGACAGGAGAAAACATAGGCAGTGGTGTTGAGTTTTGAATTTGACTCTGAGAAACTGCATTGTGTTTTCCCTGAGGTAAATGCTGGTCTTCAGGTCCCACTTCTAACTGCTGAGAAAACCCTATCCCCTGGACAGTCAACCTTCAGTTAAACAAAAGTTTCAGTACAACAAAACAGTCACGAGCAGGATGGAAAGTATCAAGTCAATGGAGAAAGGGTAGTGCAGGAACAGAAAACAGACCCCTGAGCTGATTGAGACATATCATATGTCAATTAAACAGATAGCTCTGTTTTCAGACTCAGTCTGTTTCAGACAGGATTTAATTTTGTCCAGACTAGATAAGTAGTGGTGGTGTTTGTAGGGCAGTGGAGTGGTAATTCATGGCTTCAGTTTATATTTTTAATGAGGGGTCATCTCAGCTTATGGTTTTGGTTGCACATACCAGTTGCTCCAGGGAGAATGGACATCACAGGCCAGGTCTAGAGCCAGAGAGAACTTTCCCTTTGCTGCTGGCAGGGGGGTGGAATAACAAAGATAAAGTTCCATCCGTTGTTTTTTTTTTTATTCTATGGTATTACAAAACTGTAGGCAGAGAAACAGTCTTTTGCCTCTCTCTCAATGTGTGAAATGAATAAAAATCTTAACAGTGAGAAGTTTGGAAGGAAATAACACTTAGCAACATTGAAAATTCCAGCCATATATTGCAGTAAGTATGCAATATTTTTTTTTAAAGCCATGTAACTTTCTAGTCTATTCAGTGTTAACTTAAATGGAGACAAGTGCTGCAGCAGATACAGCTATCATGTTTTTTGGTATTTCCACTTGAAATTTGCTTGGTAATATCAATCTAAATACAATAGACATTAACCCTCATTAACCCTATAGAGGTATGATCAAGACAGGTGTTCCCAATAGGACAAACAGAAGAGAGGTCTTATGCAGTAGGCCATGAAGTAAATTGAAAATGATCTCAAAATAAATCTTAAAGATGAAACTAAATAAAAAAGGCACAATATAGGAAAGAAAGCACGGTAGTGCTGAGGCAAGCAGTAATTTATTAATGTTTGTCTGCAGAAAAGTAAAGAAACTCTGCATATCTGTTTTCTTAATTATCTGGTTGACCTCAGTGAAAAGAAAAGCTGAAGTTAAATGCATAACATTTCTCTTTACAGTTTTTACAGTCTTTTTTTTCTCAGTTCCTTTCTTATGAGTACCCGTGTGGTTTCTCTGCTTCTAAGCAGAGTGATAGCTCTAGTCATTTTAATAACCTCTGAGAAAGTGCTTCAGGACATATTTGCAGAGCTGAGGTTGCCATGCCACAGCCTTGTCTCCTTACCATGCTCCAGATATTGAACCTTCCCGTAACTACAATTACAACATAAACCACAAAATGTAGATTTACAGATTGTTTTCAACAACACCCATTCAAATTTACTTATATTTACACTAGAAAAATTAGGGTAAGTGCTATTGTGACCAGAGACATAGACCGAGATCAATAACCAACCAATTCTTGGCTAATAAAGCACTTCTCTAAGGTCTATGGTTGCTTTATTCTGACTTTGAGGTTGGCCTCTAATGTCTTATCCATTGACTTTTCCCGTAAATATGTCTAATAGAGACCAAGCTGAACCCTGAGAAGAAAAGATACACTCTGTTTGGTAAGAATTGCTAATTAACTTGGTATGTAAAATCTGTAGCTACTCTCTGCTTTTAGCTTGTCTTTGGTGGCAAATATGCATGTGTAACACAGGTATAAAAGTCAGACATTAATTCCTGTGATACAGGTAGAGGTTTCCTAAAGTAGCAAGCAGTTCAAATCTACTCTATTTCTGATTTTTTCAGTATAAGAGTCTTGTGCAATAAGGAAAATGACTACTGCAGAACACATTTGGAGCAGTGTAACAGGATATCTTTGTCATGGGCTCTGGTCATATATATTTTACATACATCGATTAAAAGATAAAAGGGTTTAGTTTTGCTTTGTTTTTAGAAAGAGAAATGCGTTAGCATTTCATTGCTTTTGCTAATCCATATGAATTATTATAATAAAACTTTGTGCCTGGGCACCCTTTGCCGTGTTAGAATTTGGTGAAAACTGAAAACACCATGCACCGTTAAATTGTAGGTCCTTGGGGCCTGATTGTGCAGAGTTGACAAATATGGTCCAAGTCCAGTAAAGTCTTTTAAAATGTACTTTAAAGATAGTGGATACCGAGTTGTGTCCTTTTTTCCAAGACACTTTCCTACCTTCTCAGAAACGTCCCCTCAACATTAAAATTTCATGTATTTGAATCCTTTGTCAGCTCCTGAATTGCCTGATAGTCTGTAGTTTACTGTTCTGGGTTGTATTTTCCAGTGATCTGTGATACATTGCTCATCTGCAAGACGCAGAACAGTTTCAGCTCGGTTAGTGGCTACAACAAAACACAGAAAAGCTGTAAGCATCATGGTGTTTCACCAGTGTATCGGAGAGTGCATGCTAAGGGGTTACAGCATGGATTACAGAAGAATGTGGTACAGCTTCTTTGACTCATACGCTAAATTTTGCCGGGAATGGGCATACTTACTTATCCATGGATGTGTGGAGTGTGTTCAGTGAAGCTGTTAGGGTAAAGAGAGGATAACCTCCAACACCTTTACTTGCTTTCAGTCCAGAAAAAGTAGAAGAAAAGACTGAAGATTATGACCAGAAGGGTGCAAATTTCTGTAGTAGTGGTCTAGTCTGATGGGATGTTTAATTTGAAGTAGCCTGCATTTTAACTGATAGCGAGTTTCCCATCAGAAAACAGGCAATATCACTTTGAAAGGTGCGTGATGTTTTGACACTGCGTAAGCAGGTGAGCTCTGAGGTTCTGTCAGACAAAAAGTTAATGACATGATGTGTTATAGTAGCAAATCGTGTTCCTCTTACTGAAAATTTTAAGTAGTACAGAACTGAAATTATTGTATTGTCAGTTAAAAATGTTCCAGTTCAGATTTTCAGGATCTGTTTTTATTAGTACACGAGTGCATTTCTACATCCCCGTTCTGTGTGTTAGAGCTAGGAGAATTCACCTGTGTTTGCTTTCACACCTCCATAGGAGAGGCAAATGTATTAAGACATGCTGCTACCCTGTGGTTATTTAGACCTGGCAAAGTGCATTTGTATATGTGCACTGCGGTTCTGGTCCTGCTCATCAACAGTATTTGCAGACTCCTCAGGCTGGCAGAGTGGGCATCACAGCTTTGGTAGAGCACGTGTGTGATAGAATGGATTAAAGTCCCGTTCTCAGAGCGCTGCTACCCAGTCGTCAGCTTCAAAGACATGTAATGGAAATCCAGGTGCCTTGCTGGTATGAGAGAGAGAGTGTGATAAACTAAACTTTGTAAGGGACAAGTGTAACTTTGTAGGGGTAAACCATAGGTTATCCCTTAATCTTTGTTAGGAAGATGAGAGCATCACAAAAGATAAATAGCTCGCACTACTTGCCAAGTACAGACTTTTGACAGGGTGAGTTAGGAGGGCTGTTTTCCTTTGGTAGTTCCTCACGGTTCATGTGCTGTGACAGCACTTTGAGAGGTGGGTATATCCCCTCCCTACGTTCAGGTCAGGGCTGTGCCCGGTACCGCAGACCCTCACATTTCCTGTATCTGCCTATGGAACATTTAAAATTTGGACATTACCAGGCAAGGGATGCTGAACCTTAGGTCTGATGCAGTTTGGAAGATGCTGGAGAGAATCCAAGTGAAGTCAGAGAAGCTTGCACCAAGTTAGACTTGTGGGTCTGGCCCTGTTGTCTTGGCTGCTGCTACTTTATCTGAGTGGATCCTGCAGTGGAAGAATGGCTGCCTGTTGTTGCCTTCCAGGTGAAAATATTTTATTCAAAGACATCCACATTAACCACTGAGAAGTGGTGGCTCCTTCTGCCATTTTCGTTTTGGGCATTGCATACTTTCCAAGTGATGTGACTCTGACAGAATTAGTCGTGCTTGCATGAGAAGATCCCTGTATTGTTACAGTGAACAAAGCAATTAATATGTCTTTAATTTGCACCTAACAAAACAAAAAGGATGTGTTTATTCTGTGTGACATGTAGACAAATTTTTCTTTAAAAACAAAGTTTCATGCTGTGACTACAATTAGTGTAATTGTCAGCTCTTCTCTAAAAACAAATATGTATTAAGAGAAAAGCCAGTATTGTGCCCTCCTCTGGTGTGAAAATGAGACAATCAAAATCTATTGTAATTACCTCAGTGATATTATAATTAGCAACGATTAAGTTATTCCATGCTGTTTTTTTCCTCTTGGCTACAATTAAAAAAGTATATATCTTTCTGTTGCACATTAGCACTGATCATTTTACCTCCATACATGTCTTGTAAGTGGATAAATTAGAAGTAATTTTAAAGCACAACTCCGTTAAAACATATATCTGTCTATTTAACTGTTTTAACCCTTTGCAAGTTTCCTGCGTCTTTTAACATCTGTGTAAAATAGCCTTGTTTGTTTGTTTTAAACACTCTCTGGGCCATTAAACCAAAGCCATAAAAATGTGGAGAGTACCCTACTTACTTGTAATAGATGATCTAGGTTTTCGAAAGTCACTATCCTAAATAACAAGCTAGTGACGCCAGAGATGTTTTGTGAGCAGGAGCTCAGCATCACACCAAAATCCCATTAGGATAGACATTTCTCCGTTGGTACCCCCAGCGGGGTTCTGTTTGGGAGACGTGCTCTGGGCAGTCCTAAGTCACATTTTTCAGATCAATCTCCACCCGCAGTGTAGTGATTTCCACTACTTTGAGGGAGGAGGAGGAAATACTAGAAAGAGTGTATCTCTGTCTGAGGGATCAGGTTAGTGGTTCCTATATACTTGCAGTGTGCAGAAAACTCACGTTTAGCTTCCTTTTCTGCCTGAAAGCTGGTGGATCCCTGGGCTATGAATGGCTATGAATATGGCTAGAATCCATATTCTAGCACTGAAGTACTCTCAAGCTTTTTTTTGTTTGTTTTTTGTTGGATCTGTTTCACCTTGTGAAAAAGAACATGGATCAAGAAGAGAGGGAAAGACTGACTTTGGCCCATCTAGTATTTCAGGCCCTTAGGTGTAACAGAAGAGACCCATGCTCTCAAAAGATAGTGTATTTTACCATAAAAGATTACAAGATAATCCACAAGCATCTGCTTCCAAGTGATCAAAACAAAGGCACTCCCAACTCAGAGATGAATACAACCGATTTCAGAACTGCTGGCTCTGTATCGAATAGCTGCAAAATACCCAAAGTCTGTGTCCAAGAAGATGAGAGGGAACACTTAAATCAGGCAGGTAGGAAAAAGCGCGGGTCAATTTTACAACAGAGATTTAAAAAGCCAAACTAAAAATGCCACAAACATTCAGTCACATCACTTCCCCTAAATCAGTGATTGCATTGCTGACTAAAAAGAAGCAGCAAAGCAGTATAAGAATTGTATGAACTGTGCATCTAGTGTATCAGCTCTACCAGTAAATTCTCTGTTCTTTTGAAATTCTCTGCTCTGTTTGCATCCCCACTGTCTTACAGGAGTTAGTTTTCAATCCTGATGCTATCAGACTTTAAATCTCATTCTCTCACTGATCATCTAGTCTGGCAATGCTTATTTTGGCCCCACTCCAGGACTAAATATGGCAAGTCCTGGACCTTGGACCAGTGTAATTTTCATTCCCTGCTAAGTGCCTACGTTTTTAACCACACAGAGGCAGAGCTCTGAGCCTCAGGCTTCCTTTGTGTGCATGTCAGTGATGTTAATAATGTCTCTATTGGTATCTTGTCTCTGAAGTGAACTCCTAAGGCTTTCATTTTGTGAGTGGAAATCCCTGCTAAAAATGATTCCATCTTTGACTCTCTATGGGGTACTGCAATCTAGTCTCATTAGAGACAGAGAAAGCTCTCAGGCCAGCTATGGAAAGACAACAGGAAACTTTATTTTATCCAACTTTACCCAAAAATGAATCTATGATTTGCTTTTTATTTTAGTCATTAAACGGCTGTTTTCAGATCTTGGGCTAAAAAGGCCCTATCCTCTCTTAGGTTCAGAGGGAACTTTATTCAGCCAGGAGCTAACAATGTTCTTCACCTTGCAGGATGATAGTGCTAGAAATGAAATTCTGAAAATGTTGGGGAGCTGCTGTCCAGTTCCGGAATACCACCGGTTGCTCCTTTTGACATTGGCAGGGGGGAGAATGTGTCCTAGGAGTGAGCTTCTGGCTGAGCCTGAGCCTTGGGGTAACGCTTACACAGTGCGTTGAATCTGCTACAATACGTGTCTGGACACAGAATGCAGTTTTAACTCCTGCTGCTGTTAACTAATTTTTGACTTAGCTTGCAGCTTATTCTTTCATCTGCATTTTATATTCAGAATAGTCAGGTATATTTTTAGAAACCTGTGTGTACCATGCATAGGAGAAGACACAACTAGATAAAATAGGATAGAGGGTGAGCAGGCCGCGCATACGCGAGTAATACTAATGGTATTTATTAACATCAAATGTTGACTGAAAGTCTCTTCCTGTAAATGATCAGCCTGAGCTGCGATGTGGGAGTTGCAAAGAACCTGGATGCTACAGGGAGCCTGTTAATGCCCTTTTTAATATTGTATTTATCTCCTAAATTTGCTCACGCTTGGCTAGATTTGCATGCCTTGTCTTCACTCCTCCTTCCCCCTTAGATACTCCTTAGGCACTCTTTATATTGGTATATGATTTTTATTTTTAAATGCTACTTATTTGTTAATACACCGACTGCTTATTGAAGACCAGGCACTTTGTAGGAAAAAAAGGTAGCTCTGGAGTCCTGATCTTTCTGCTTTTTAGAGATTTTAAAGGCACTTCTCTGTCTAGTCTCACATACACATACAGAGAAGAATAATTTATATGCACCATATAGTAGCAATGTTTCATTACTGGCCTTATGAAAGTTGCTTCATAAAAGAGCTTTGCAATAGGGTTATCGAAGTTACATTACATCAGAAATACTGATCCTTACAAGTTTGTTAGAAGTGGAAGATTTTGAAGTGTTGCAATGTGTACAGAAGTCATTTGCATCCTAGCTTCTTGGGTTTGACCTTAGGAGAACCAGTATCATAGCTTGCAATTCTTTTGGTTCGTTAGCACTAATACTTTCCTCTGACAGTGCATAAGCAGGTCTAACAAGTGTCAGTGACGGTTAGTTATCCAGGTTGGGAATGTGCTGCATGGCTGCAGAGGCAAGTATTCAGTGATATCAAGCTGATGTTGACGTATAAAGCTAGCCGGATTTTAGGAGCTCAAGGGAAGTCTTCATCCTTATATCCTCTTGAGGATTCTCTTCTCACTTTAATGTGGAGAACTGAGTCTATGCCATCTTGCTGACAGTCATACAGAATTAGTAAACTAATCCTGTTCCTCACTGATGATCAAAGGTAGGGCCTTGTAAAATGAGAAAAGAAAAATGCACAGACCAGAGTGACAAAAAATAAACGAAGAATAACTCGGTTATTGTTCCTGTTTCTGGTGAAGTGCTCCATGCCACTCTGACAATGAAGAGCAAAGCCAGAATGAACACTTTGCTGTTAGCATGAATGTAGCCTGTGTCGTTAGAGTAAGGAAATGATTTTAAGTAGACTGAGCTGTGCTGCCTTTTGTACACAAGAAAGGCTAATCCCATTAAAAGTAATGGTCTGAGATTGCTCACTCCAAGTACTGTTAATGAGTTAAGTTTGTTCTGTGTGTAATGAGTCCTCGGTGTTCTTTATGTCGTCCTCGCTGATGAGCTGCATAGCAGGAGCTGTCACAAGCTTAATTATGAAAATTTCCATGAGTGAAAATATCAATTCGGCAAGCAGAGATAAATAAACGGCATTTGTGAGCTTCATTGTGTAGAGCACAGAGCACTCTGCTCTCCTCATTTTTCTGGTAGTTGCAGCAGATGGGCAGAGCTCACATTTGGGCCTGTGTTACTTGACTTAAATTTTCATGATGTCAGACCTAAAAAGCCATGTTAAAGATTGCACTTATGCTGTATAGGTCCCCCTGCACAAAATCAGAGCAGGCCTCTTTTTACAGCACAGCTCAATTTCCTTTAGTCTGTTACGGATTTTGAAACCTGTGAACTTGTTAGCATCCGTTGTTTCCTTTTCTTCTCTACCTGTTTGTGAGGTTTTATGAGCCAAATTGTAAAGGTCTCAAATCTTGCTTCCATCTCCACTTACATCCACTTCGTTCTGCCTTGGGTGTAAACATCACATGTATGGCCGTGTGGTTATCATGGTGACAAGGATCAAACTGGGCAAATTCTCCATGTGAGGAATTTGGCCAGCCTCGGAAAGATGTCAGGCGAGCTGGCCACAGCACTTCATACGTGCTGGCAACTAGCGAGTGTTTGGAGGATCAAGTCCGAACTTAAACTGAATCGTTATGAAATATTTTTTTTCACAACATGAAAATACTGAAAATAATTATATTGATTAAGGCACCTGGGAAGGGGCAGAAAAGCATCTTATGCATATGCAGTAGCGTAACACTTTAGAATTTTCTGTCTTTTTAGTATTGAACAGGAGTGTTTGATCAGCTATATAAATGCTGCTTGGCAAGGAATGTTGACTGTATCAGACAGCATATGGTTCTAGAGTACACATTTGCAAATTAAGTGATATCTGGTCACAAAATGTGTTCACTTTTTATTTTAAAACACAACTTGCCTCTCCCCATTTTCAGTCACAGCCCATTTCATTTGGTGAGTAGATTATTCAGTAAAAATCACTCTTGGATAGAAGACGGATCGGATTCAATAATGAAAAAAAAAAATCTTAACAGCGACATTAATAACCTCAGTTCCTAGCTCAGAACTTGTTAGCCAGATCAGCCTCCAGCACAGTATTAATGTATCCATGAAAAGGGGGAAAGAAAATGTAGGTGCTTTTATTTTACATCCATATCTAAGCTCCTTTGCTGATAGCAGCCACTTTAAAGCAGTCGGTGCTTGGGAACTGGGTTGTTTTTGTTTTTTAATAACGAGGTTTTCAAGCCACGAAGGCTGTTCTGTTAATTGGGATGCCATTTGTAAGACCTGAAGACCTGGCTCTGATCATGAAAAAAAGGTCAGATCTTACGGACAGAGATACCAGGCTGAAATCTGCATATTTAGGGAAAAGCCTGAGTACAAATTTTGCCAATGTTCTCTAATTTGCTTAAAAGAAAAAAAATCCGAGCCTACTTGCAAAATTATCCCAAGCCTCAGGCACATGAAGCAAGTCCTGAATCTCATTACTAAATTGTGTTCTGCATTAGGCTGTTTGCTGATGCCTGGGTCTGAAAAGACATTTATGTACCTAAACTCCTGTGGAACTTGGTAGGAGTTTAAACACTCGAACAGAATGTCAGATCTGGCCTGTTACATGAATCTGTGCTAGCCTGATTGTAATATCACTGTTTTAAAGAGTACTGTTGCATGTATGAAGAAGATCAGGTCCTTTAGATAGCATTTGCTTTCGCTCAGTGGAGACTGTTCTGCTGCGTGGCGTTTATTAGATGAGAAAATAAGCTTGTCCCAACCAGTATTGCTTGGTTGCAACTCTTTCCGCTTTGTATTGCCACAGTTTCCTACCAAGGTTGCAGCAGTGCTTTGCTTTTCAGGTGTCTTGTAACACAAAGTTCTGAACTGCCTTGAAGTTGCAATAAATTCAGTTGTTGTGCAAAACAAAATCAAGGCAACAGTTACGTGCAGTTTACAGAGAGGCAGACCTCAGACCAGCCCACTGTAGACAAAGCAAGCCTCGCTTGCAGTGATGATCAAGTAACTGAGGTTCTCGCGGTGTTAAAGGTGTTTCTGTCATGACTGCTGCTCTCAGCAATGCAGAACTTGGTGGCTCCTACTGCCTTTTTCTGGTAAATTCTCATTAATTTCTTTCAAATTCAAAAGGCTGGTAACTATGAAGTAAGGAGGCGTGGATGCTGAAAGGTCTCTGGAAGGAATAGGTGTTGAACAAGTTGTTAAACAAGAGAATTGGATGTCTTTTTTCATCTTCAGTATGTAGCATTGATTGATTGGAGTTTGAATAAGTATTGGTTTTAGATAAGCAAGACAAAGTGAAAGATCAACAGCAGCCAGTGAGAATGAACAGTAGAAAAGAACTGTAAAGATAGTATCTTGTGAGGATCTGACTAGACGTCATTCTGCTCTCTTTTGTGCTACCTTAATCTAAAGTCACTCCATAGTGACCACAGACCTAAGGGACTAACTTCAAGGAGAAAAAAATTTCACTGGAGAAAGGAAACACAGATTGTTTAGGGTGGTGGAATGACTGAAAGTCAACAGTTTCACTTACCAAGGATTTGTATGCAGAATTGCCTTCCCAGCACCATTTGGCTGCGAGAGCTTTGCATTTCTAGCAGGGAGGTGATGTGGGCAAAGAAAACCATTAAGGTCCAAAGACCACAGAGCAGCTTGGTAAAAGAGCTGAGAGCAGAGGTGGAGTTTATCGAGTCCCAGAGTTGTTCTGTGACTGCTAAATTACACTTCAGCCTTCTCGCAAAAGATGGTTTTAAATGTACTTGTAACCTGACAATATACCCCAAACAGTTTACCTAAAATGTTTTAAAGCAACCAAATAAAAAAATTTATACAGTAAGCAGATGTATTTTGATTGCACACATTAATTTTCTGGTAGGTACTAATAATGAAATGAAAATAGGTGGAAGATGAGCATTTCTCATGGGACGTGAACAGCAGTGATGGAAAATAATGCATTTATTACTGTGGCTCATCCTGTGGGCTCTCTATGTCTCTGTTGTAGTCTTGGAGTATCTAAGTTTTTGCCTATGTACGATCTCTTTAGAAATATGAAGGTTCACAATCTTGTGACAAGAAATGAGGTTTTGGGTGAGACAGAGGATAATCCATGGCTGAGAGCCCTAAAATGGGCAACAGGGGAAGCAGATCTGGGCCTTGCTTGATCACAGATACACCATGAAAATTTGTGCCAGTCACACCAGTCTTCTCAAGCTCTGTTTTGTCTGTCCTTGGCTGTTAGCAGTTTCTAATAGCGCCTAGCTGAAGGGACTCTTGATTTCAAGTAGAGTAATATGCATTTGTTCTGTAATTAAGAAATCAAATTAGCAGAAGTGAGAATGTCATCCATTCACTTCATGCCTTTAGGACATGACAGTAATAAAATGATAGTCTCTCTGAGCCAAGTGAGATCCAAAGATGGGTGCAGAATACCCTGCAAGGGTAATTGCACAAGCAGCCCACTGAGAAGGCCGTTTGTAAGTGCAGTGCTACATTGTAGGACTGAAAGGAGAGGCTGGCGTGCTCTGGGGACCACCACCCAGTTTGTGATGTAAGATGGGGATCCTACCTATTTACATTTAAATAGGAGAATGATTTGGTTCTGAAGAATCTTTTCTCTTGAGAAACAGGGAATTCCCGTTGAAATGATTCTGAGCTAGGCATTGGGGCTGGCCCTCGACTACCAGCACAGAACAAACATCCGGAGTTACCCCTGTACTGCAGTTCCTGCTGTGTAAGCAATGTGAGCCCCATCCTCCTCAGCTCCATCAGCCTGTTGTTTTTCTTTATACTGAGATTGGAAAGTAGAGCGTGGAGTTTTGAATATTCAGTCCTTTGCTGTATCCTGTCACAACCTTTAATGTTACAAAAGCCACCTCTTTCACTTAAGTATTTAATTTAATTTTTATTGTGCAAATTATGCTTACCCAAGCAGTACTGTTTAATTGATTAATAAATTACCATTGACTGTCAGTGTTCTTGGATTTCCTCTCTGTGCTATTGGAAGCACAGCTGACAGTAATTAAATAATCATTTCATCACCAGCGATGATTGAGTTTATCTAATTCAGTAGCTCTCTTATGTAACTAGTGTTAAGTTTGAACTCTTATAGGATTATATTGATTGATGGAGGAAGGCCAGAAAGATAGCTATCATGTGTTGTTTCTTGCATTCAGGAGAGTACATAAGAAGAATTGTCTTGATAGGTTCACACATGGGGAAATAGTATTTTTTTGTAAAACCTTGAAACCTATAGTGCCGTAACATGACTTATTTAAAGTTCAGCTTGGAGCACTCAGCGTTCAAGAACACCAATTTGTGTTCTTACTAATTTGGAAAAATGTGTAATACAAATGATTGCTATTCAGGTAAAAAAATGAATAAAAGTCTAGCTTAAGCATGTTAGCTTAACTCCTAAGTAAACCTTTTCAAATAATAGCATGTGAATATGTGTATCCACATGCATACATTCTTAAAAATGTGTCTTCCCTGTTTCAAGTAGATAACCATGCACTGGAATTGCACTGCCTATTTCATACACATTTGAAATGGCATCTTGTAACTCTCACAGGCTACATTCTAATTTCAGTAATGCCAGTTAAAGTGTCCCCCAGTTAGAACAGTTATTTTGGATTGACAAAAATATAACTGAGATATTCATATTGAGAGAGAATTATGAAACACGACAAACAGCAGGAAGAGTTCATGGAATTTTCTTCAGAAGAGTTGTCAGGGCACAATTCAAGCCTGACTGATCAGGGATGGCTTCAGAAAGATGAAATTAATTCTGCCGTCATAACGAGAAGCAGAGAAGATGAAAGGCTAGAAGCTCAACTGCTTGGTGCCTTACCTTGCAAGTTCTCCTAGAGGGAAAACTGGCATTTTCAGCCAGAAGTCAACCTTCTGTCATTTGAAAATGAGTGCATAGTTTCAGGGTCTATCATCTGGGTGTAAGAAAATACTGTGGAGAATGGTGGATGATCTCCAGTTTCAATTTTGCTTTGTTTTAGTTATGGTTGGGAATAAACTGTCACTGTAAAGTGTGCCATCAGTAAGTGCAATTGTTGGGAAAATGGAAAAATCTGAAATTAAATGTGCGAAAGTAGGGAACGCTCAACAAAAGATGACCTCAGGGAAACCTGGTTTTGAAGGTACACAGCAGGCTTCGTGTCCTCAGGAGGAATGTCTTTGGAAGATCATCAGTTACAATCAAGAGAAACCCATTTCTCCACAACATGCATTCCATGTGACATTTAAAATGAAGGCCCAAGTCATGTGCAGAAAGTTCCTTGTTCACAAGTACCATGTGGTTTTGAGTTGAAATTTAATGAGAGCAAAGAGCGAAATGCCCTGAAACCGAGCAGCTGAAGCACTCACGCAGCTTTTATGACAGTGATAAACTATCCAGGCTTTGCACTTCTTGCTTTATGATGCTTCTGTCACCTTCTCAATGAAAATGCCATCTTATTATGTACAGTGGGTGTACATTATTCTATATATATTCTAAATCATTTGACTATTTTGGCTGTCCATTAATGGCAAATTACAGTAAAACTCTAAAGAAAATGTCTGTGATGACTCTGTGAACATTGAAAGAATTAATTATGATTGATTTTGTTAATTAAATTCGGTGGCTAATGTCTTTACAGTAATGGGATGCTTAAAAGACAGAGACAGTATTAAGTGTTGCACCTATAGATGAGTTGAAGAGGTTCAGTGCGATGCGGGGATCCATCTCCATGTAGAAGCCAGGCTGTCAGGGAGTCACTTTTATTCTAGGCTTGTGTTTTAGATTAAACTTGTCTGGCATACAATTATCAAGGAAACCCTCCTTGTTTACCTGGCACTGAATATATTACACTAAAATGATATTTCTGCCAGTTCTATTTTCTCATTAGCTCTAAGAGTTTGAGGTAGATTCTGGTCTTAGCTATCCGGTTTACTTTCTTTCACTCATGTCTAGCTGTGTTAGCCCATCTACCTAGACAGAACTCAATCTTTTCCAGTCAACACTGGTTTCCCAGAGTCACTTGCTTTCATGATACACTTGCTGGTGAATCCTCATGAAAGGTGTTTTTGCCCTCTGCCAGTTGCCTTCACTCCTTATTCTCTGTTTCATCCCCGGCTGTGTCCCCCCTTGAATTTAAACCCACCCATGGAACTCGTTCTCTGCATGTGTGTATATGCACGTATCTGCACGTCCATGGGGTTAGAAGCAGCAAAGAATTTGTAATTGACATATTTTGATTCAAAAATGCAAAACCGATTTAGCATTGACAGAATCATACAGCTGGATGGCGTAAGCTGACTTTGTCCTCGTGGAAAACAGTCTTCAGATAAAATGCCTCAACACATAGATTCTTCTGATGCGTTATGTATTATCTTGAACAGGCTTCTTAAAGCCCAGTGTAAATTTGGCCTTCCAATTTTTTTTGATAGCTGGGTATATGTTGCTCTGAAAGGAAGCTGCCACTTGCTATCCCTGTACCCTTGCAGAAGCTTGCCAAAAAAGGTTTCCCTCTTTCTGCTGCAGAATTATTTGTTTTTCCTGACACAAAGGAGAGTGCTTTGTCATTGTTTTCTGTATAACATTGATGGATTTCGTGTTGAATGGGTATTGGGTTTTAGTTAAACATGACAGGGGAAGAGATTTATAGGCAGCGGCCGCAGAGGTTGTTTGAAAGGCCCAATAATGCTTCACTGCACAGATGTGTTTTCAGTGTTCTCTGATGGTAAAGAACCAACCGGCTCATATACACTCCACCCTCATTACGGAGCTATCCTTGAAAAGCCGAGTGTTAACAACTATATAGGTTTTCTTTCTTTGGAGTTTCAAAGTAAACAGGATTCAAGGAGCGGCCTTATGTCAGGAATGCTGTACTAATGAGGACAAATTATATTCTAATCAGGTTTCTCCATTATTAATTCACTGTTATTCTGCTCTCTTTTTTTCCCCCTCCTCTTTGTGTCCAATTTAAAGTTGCAGAAGAAACATGGGGTGGAGTGTTTTTCTTCTGGTGCTTGTTATTCATATTAAGTAGTCTATTCTGCCTTTGGTGTGATGGTGGGTGTTAAGAATTTAAATCCCTCCTAATGCATTGATAGGATAATATGAATCACCACCCAGACAAAAATGTTATATGGATCTCAAAATCTAACGTGTACTAGTGTGGTTTAGTGTATTTCTTCGCACAAAACGTAACTCATTCTGGTTCATCATGGTCCTATGATTTCAGGATTTTCTTAGAGAGATTTTCATATTTTGCTTTTGCAGAGAAATTTGAAGAAGTGAGTAGAAATATATAATGCATTATTATAATCGCAATGTTCTTTCTTTGTTCTGTTATAACTTTTACATGTTTTCTTAAACCAAATCCTAAAACAAACTCAAAAGTATCATTAAAATGGAAGCGTGACAGTGGAATAAAATAAATGTCACTTGCATACATCACATCTTTATTTTATCTGTGTCCCTTGGTTTTGGACCATGCGTATTGGATGTTCCATCAGAAAGTGGGTACCAGCTTAGCTTCCCTGGAGACTACGGAGTGAACCTTGCTAAGTGCCAGCTCACAGGGCGTGTGTGCTAATTCAGTTTCCACCCCAGTCAGGTTGTTGTGAATCCTTACTATCTGTAGCAGATTTGAAGCACTTGGGGCCTCGTTAGGAGCTTGCCAGGAGCTGGAGAACTGCAGCTAATGCAGGAATGTCTGCTGGAAGGAATTGCCTGCATCACTGAGTCTAGTCCTCTGTCATTGCAGGCTACCACATCATATGATTCCTTTCATCAAATGATCAAGCTCCATCCTAAAAAAGTCTGCTACATTTAGCACTATTTTGACTGTTAGAAACCTCTTTCTTATTCCTAGCCTAAGTAGATGTTGCCTATTGACACCATCTTATCTTATGCCAGCATTGTCCATGGTTTTAATTTGATCTTTATTTACAGTCCCACTTTGTGTTTGTCCCTTAGCAATCATCTCTCTTTTATGTTGCTAGACTCAGTTGACCTAGCTTGTTTAGTGACCTCTGGCAAGATGGGCTCTTTCTTCCTGTGATCTTCCTATTAGTAGGTCCTTTGCTCCAATTTGACATCCTTTTTCTTGAACACCAGTGTTCAAATTTGCACAACGTAATCTGGATGAGAAATCAGTAGGAACTGGTATCATGATGTTAGCACATCCTAACCTTCACTAGAAAAATCTAACCTGATAAACAGAAAAAAATATTACTTTCCACCTGGTTGCACGATGTTGATGGTTTACAGCAAAAACACTAACTTCTTTCTCCTTATTCATTTCCAGCTGATGAAATCCCATATTATAGCAGAGATTCTTGTTAGTTCTCACAAAGCCTTGCACTTGGAATTTCTTAATTGAGTTCCTTTTTCTCCGGGAGGTCATCAGATACTAGTAGGATCCTCCTCTGTCTTGAGGCTGAGGTGTGCAGATCTGCATCTGTTTAAGAACACACACTGAAAAGCTCCCCAAAACCCAAGGAGTTTGCCATATGCTGTGGCTTGGACTTCTGTCTTCTTTCAGAGCTGGAAGATAGTTGTTCGTTAGGCAAGCTCATCTGGATTGAAAACACGGTAAAGAAAGCTCTGACAGTAATGGAAGAATTATAATGCATTTGGGTCTAAATTTTGGAGTAAGATGTGTGGAGCTGAATGCTTTATTTGTGTGCATAATAATAGCCACAATTGTTTGTACAGATAATTAGGGCTGCTAGCTTACCTTTGGTCAATCTGTAGATGCCATTCCAGAAATACCTGTCAAGCAGGGCATCAAGCTAATCCCTTCACATCTTCAGTGATAAACCCAATTGTGAAATATATCTGGGATAAATTGATTCCCTGTTGTCTTTGTCATCTCTGTCCTGAGCCTTTGTGATAATTACACAGTCTGTGAAATGAAATGATCCTTCTGGAGCTCGACTTATTCGTGAGTGAATTAACCCTCAGGAAACTCTTCCGCCATCCACAGTGACTGTACGAGCCTCCATAACTTCCTACCAAGATGTGCTTACCGTTCAAGTTGTGGCTTCCAGTTGTGCCAAGGGAGGTTTACATTGGATATTAGGAAAAATTTATTCACTGAAAGGGTTATCAGGCATTGGAACAGGCTGCCCAGGGAACTGATTGAGTCACTGTCCCTGGAGGCATTTAAAAGATATGTAGATGTGGCACTTAGGGACATGGTTTAGTGGTGGACTAGGCAGTGTTGAGTTTACAGTTGGGCTCGATGATCTTAAAGGTATTTTCCAACCTAAATGATTCTGTGATTTGTTTCCACTCACTTGGACTTCTTCCCTAGCCCCTCACAAGAAGTGTCACAGCTCAGTCCCTGCGGGTTGTCTAGGAAGGAGGGTTCATGTCTCTTCTAGGATCTCTCATGATGGTTGATGCAACTCGTATTGAACTCCTGCTTCTTATCCCAGAAGGCATTTCTTTCAGTCTTGCAATGTGCTTGGGTTTAGAATATCTGTAAAGGAAAAGAGATCTCGAAAAAATTATGCAAGGCCCCTCACCTTCCTGAAGAAGGCCCCTCATGCAGTGCAGGTAGAGGTGACAGTCAACATGGAGCTCACTGCAAGACTGGGACCTGTTTTTGAGTTCTAACTAACCTGAACTGTATCTGCCTTTAGTTCTGAGATCTGTCATGAATCTGTGGTCTTCATTGTTATAAATATTTAAATATTTTTATTCCTATTAATGTTTTATAATATTATTTATTAAATACTAGAGTTTAGAGCAATTTGTCATCTGAATAAAAATAGTGCCTTTCATTTAAAGTCCAGTTTGTGCTGCAAAGTATCAATGTAATACAATGTGTTCAAGATGTTTTTTTAATGCTTATTTCCCCCCTTAAATTGGATGCTAGCTTTCAATTTGAATATTGAGCTACCTGAACTGAATTATTTATCAACTTTAATTGGATTTGCAGACAAGTCATATTTGCACATCTTTTCTAGGAAAAATGGAATTCTTTCTGGGAACTTTTTAAAAACACCAGGTTGAGGACATACAGCTAATTAACTTCACATTTTCTGTCAAATTCATTCTTTCTTTTTCTTTTTTTTTTTTTTTTTT
>Ga0065711_1002454_pt1 | contig 46007 bp, 20 predicted proteins | sample Hoacrofraction12_FD_59098 | JGI IMG/M metagenome (GOLD analysis project Ga0065711, IMG submission 59098) | Hoatzin crop microbial communities from Cojedes, Venezuela - Epithelial fraction 12 v2 (version 2) | ecosystem: Host-associated > Birds > Digestive system > Esophagus > Crop | place... | reverse complement strand
CGCCCCCCAATTTGTGATTGCTTGAGTTTTGTTCAAAAATAGTGACCAAAATAGAGGATTTTGATCATCAGGATTCACGGAAGGCCTATGGGAAGTGATCAGATTGAGGAGATGCTGCCTGGTTCCCATCACAATTGCTTTTTAATTTTTTTGTAGGCTTCAGTGTTTCTCTTTCCCATATGCAGGACGGAAGCAACTTGGCCCCTGGAACTGAAGAATCTCCTACAATCTGCTGGAAGCTTGACAGCACAGTGTACATGCTCATTTCTCTGTGCCATTCCTGGGGCTTTCAGCCTCTGCCCTGATTGCCTGTTCCTCTCACAGGAACGTCAGCTCCAGCAGAATCCTGCCTTAGTCCAGTTTTACTCTTAGATTTGTAGGTTTCATTCAAATCCCTTTCAAAACTGTCTTTAAGCATTCTGAAAATGTTTCAGTTTAGCATCTTTGTAAATCCATGTTAATGATTCCAGTAGGAATCATGATAAAATAACATGTGTCAAGACAGAAAGTTTAGTGCTGCAGCCAAAAATTCAGGATTACCAGGAAAATTCCACTGGTCTTTGTATGGAATATATTTTGGGGAAAGAGAAGGTAGGATTTTTTTTTTTTATTTATTTCTACTGGGAAGTCTTGGTTTTGCATTAGGTCTTGTACCCCGGAGGATAGGGAGAACTGCCCTGCAAAGAGCACTGAAATTCTTCTGTTATCCCCTCTGTGCCTGCCTGCAGCTCAGGTCTTAGAGAAGTATCATTTGTCTAACATTTTTTCCTGCTGCTGCACTATTGTATAGTTAATTTGATGAATCCTATTTTTAATGGAATGCCTAGTTTTGCATTGTCATTTTTCTCTCTGTCAGGTATCTGGTTTTATTCCATTCCTTTTTTCTTTCAGCAGATGGAGAATATTACTCTCCTTAACTTGTTTTTTTTTTTTATAATGTGAAGTGGGTATCCTCAATTAATAGACTAATCTGTTTTCTAATTAATTCCCTGTGGTTTTCCTCCCTTTTTGCTAGTACATTGAATCCTGATTCCAATTCTGTAAACTCAGTAATTTGATTATTTAAAGGAAAGTAATGAATTTCATGGTAGAGGTGTAAGTCTTTAGGAAATGTTAAATTTCAGGAAGCAAGTGGATTCTGTTATTGTGGTTTAAAACCTGCTTGTACCCAGGTTATAAATGTGCACTGATAATAATACACTCTACTAAAATATCGGCGCATTCCTGTCAGGTAGTCCTAAAGCGAGTGGCATTGTTAGAAATCTGACGTGTATGCTCTCCTACAAGCACTTGTTGTTGTATTTCTGGATGCGGATGCAGTGGCAGGGTGAGTATCAAAACATCAGCATTCCATGATGTGGATTTATGTAGCATTTTTTATTGCTTGTTTCCAGTAGAGGCAACAGTGTATTAGACATACTGTACAGATAAAGAGAAGGCACTCTCATTGCTTCTTGAAAATTGTTCTGGCTGCTTTTTTGGGAAGTAGCTTGAGGTGATTTTGCTGACCTTTCTTTATGGTTATTTGACACTAAACCCAGCACATTGCAAGAGTCCTTGCAAAATTTATAGCCACTCTTATTGGACCTAACAATTTAATTTTTCTGTAAAAAGAAAACATTACAAGGTACAGAAGTTTAAGTATCTCGACTGAAATATTTTGCTTTATGAAGGCTATATGCAGGTTACTTCCTTGCCACTGTGTCCCACTGAATAGGATTTTAAAAGCTGCATAGTAATTGTAATCCCAGTCAGCATCTTGCTGATGTTCTCTCTTGCCCTAAAGAAAAATAATAATAGAGGAACGAGAACTTTTATCTCTAAAATTAGGGAGTCATCAATGCAGTAATTACAGTAGTTGAAATACATTTTGGAAATCTATTTTCAGTTATAAAAGCTTCAAGCCTTTGGGCAAACTGGAGAAATATTGCACCTAGCCTGCTGTGGCAGAACCATTATCATCTGCTAAGTTACATACAGAATGCTACAGAAATTTCTTTCTTGTTTTAGGATTTCTTTTACACAACTCAGGTCATTATTTTTGCATTTTTATAAGATTATGTCACACACTTCATTGTGACATCAGCCCAGTACGGCTGAGAGAAAAAGTACGTTGCAAAATTATGTAGGCATCTGTTTTTACCAAATACTTTGCTTTAGTCCTACAGTTCCTTAGGAGTTTGGGGGTTCTGTGATAGCCCAGTAAATATGCAGTCAACAGTAACTCCTCTCTCCAAAATGAATCCATCGTAAACACAAGTAACTCTTTGTGTTTTAGTTCCTGTAGCAGTCTAACCAGAAGAGTAGCTTACTTGCAGACTCAGCGTACAAAATAAATATCATCTTTTTAATCCTTTGCAGTCCCAGACAACCTTGTTGTGAAGATCCTGGCAGAACGCCTAAACGCACTAGACTGCATGACCAAAGGGTGGGTGCTTTCTGGCTTCCCAAGAGACATAGAGCAGGGAGAACAGCTGCAAAAATCACATTTTATTCCAAACAGGTAAGATATAAACTTAGCAATCAAGGCACTACATACATGAAAAATTTGTTTACGGAAAAATACAGGTCTTTATTGACATTGTATAGGCTGCATCTTGTTTATTTATTCCTTCCATAGCTAGAAAGGGGTCTTGCTCCTGGAGAGTAGGAAATAGAGCACTGGCCTTACAAATCCTCCAGATGGCCAAACTGTGGGAGAGAGAAGAGGTTTGTTCTTCTGGTTATTTATTTGAGTTGCCTCTAAAGGCAAACCATAAGAAATGGATTAACGTTTGGATTATATCAGAAGGTGTATTTTATTTGCAGCGGGAGGAGGGGGATCTACATCTTCTTTCTTTGGCATTGGCATAATATCATGGAAATATATTAGTATTGCAAGGAGCTCATTATGAGACTTTTGGGTTTTGTGAAATAATTAAAAACAACATGAGAATTATATTTTATTTGAGCTATAATGAAGTGTTCAGAAATGTAATATGAGAGAAATGAGCATCAAAAGAGAACTGTTATGACTGCCAGGCAAATAAAATGGAGTTACTCTTTACAGCTGGTCTAAGGGTGGTGAGGATTTGAAATACTGGTGTACTCGTCAAAGCGGAGAGGCTATTCCATTCCCCTCCAGGGGTTCCTGATTCAGTCCATGCTACTGGCTGACACAGTGGCCACTCCAAATATGTTGGAAATTTGTTGTCTTTATGCTTCCAGGAAGCTTATTCTTATCTAAAAACTAGTAGTGGAAAAGGTGTATTACCCACATAAGCGTGAAGTTGGCAAAGTTACTCTTCCTGTATCTTCTGTGTGGCTGCCCTCAATCCCCCCCACCCCATACAGGGTACAGTGGAAAGGTGCAAAAGGGTAAGACGGAGTTGGAGAGAGAAAAAGGGGAGTGAAAAGGGAGGGAGCTAGCAGTCATGCTATGCGGGTTTCAAAATGAAAGTATGTGAAAGCAGCAGTAGCTTTGTTTATTAAAAGTAAGACAAAATACACCTTAAACAGGAATCCATTTCATTAAAAAAGGAAGAAAGAGTCACGAAACTTGTGCTAGATTCAGTTAAATAACGTTTTCCGTGGGTTATTCTTTACGTGCATTTAGAAAGTGGGTCCTGAGTCCCTAAATGTGTATCTGAGTACCTGAGTGAACACTCAAATGTGTGCCATGTGCTCCTTTATAGGATCGAGACTTTATCAAGTGAGGAAGAACAACTCATTAGAAAATTGTACGTGTGGAAATTTGGCACTGATCCATTTTCTCAGCTTCCTTTTTCTTTAAAGAGCTGTGCACATTTATATCTGAGCTAAGAATATGGCCTCTACTATTTTATATGGGGGTTGAAGTTAGGGACGAAAATAGACATTGTGCTACCTGATTGATTTTGGAGCTGATGTTTTCCATGAAACTGAAGTAGTAGGTATATAAGGGAGAGAGGGTGATTATAAACAAAAGGACATATTGCAGCATAGGATAGCAGGGCAGTAATTCAGTTTCAGTTGTGATGCTAGTTATAAAACACTATCTGCAGAGGTGGTGTTTCTGACATCAGGAGAAAAACCTGATAGAATTATAGCCTTGAAATCAATCTGGGAATAGGATGCAGAAATCTATAAATCAGACACAGAACAATCTACAAAGCCTCATTTTTAGGAGGGCTCTGTTGATGAAATTAGATTAAAATAAATTTACATATATATCAAGTTTATTATTAAAATCTAGTCACATCAGTAAACAAAATTATTTGTGAAAGAGTATGTTACTCTGTGTTTTGAACTCAAAGTAGACCTCTTTGGCTGATCAGAACACAGAGTTATTGTCTGCTTGTCAAGTCATAAATCTATTCCTTAGAGCTAATAAATGGTTAGTGTTCAAATACTATGTTTTATCTGACTCCTACCTCATAAAGCTAGTACACATAATACTAAATTACACAGCATTGAGCAGGATCAGTCTCCTGACTCCTCCATCTTGTGGAAAGAAAAACAAACCTAGTAATTGATGGTAGAAAAGAAGGAAAATAAAGTTATTTGAAAACAAACAAAATGGGCTATAAAGTTTGTTAAAATGTAATAATAAAAAAACCTCATACAGCATCAGCCACTGCATCCAAAGAACTGCCCTGGAATGAAAAGGAAAATAATTCATTTTCCACTGAAAAAGCGAGGTACAGGGTTTTCTTTAAATTAGAATTGGTGGTAAAGCAAAGGTTTGCTTACAGGCTGGTACAGAAAACCTGGCTATATCAGACAAAACCTGTCTACCACAGAACTGCTCTTTCTGTAGTCAGAGAAGACATGTATTGCTTTCTATGTTCCTCCGTGTGAAGCAGTTACTGCTTAAGTGGACAGGATCCTAATCGTATTGAACTGTGGCAGCCTTTAGGGCAAATAAGAAGCTGAATCTATTAGTGGTCTCTCAGCTATCTAGTAAAAGAACACCATTAACCACTTAGTGTCTACGGTAAGTGGGACTCCAAATACAATTACAGGTTGGCATCTGAAGCTCAGAACTACTAATGCAAAGGACTGAATTCAGTTCCTTATCTAAATGAGTGTAAATAGCTATTTTAGCTTTTTTTTATTGTTAATGCTTGAGCAACAATAGGGAATATATAGTATAGTCATTGATAGGTCTAATATACAGAAAACTGTATTGAATATCTAGCAAAATCTTTCTTATCCCCTTCTGCTCTCTCCTAAACTTACAGTTAAAATAAGATTCAGCAGCAACAGTGTCATCTGTTCTGTATTTCTTGTCATTAGCTTCAGTTGGTTCATGACCAGCTGTCTGCTGGTTCCAGGCCAGCTTAAGGCAATCAGCAGTTTAAGGCTTCCCTGAGCCAGAGGGTCATCTGGACAACTGTCTAATAGCCCATTTTCCTTGACTTTATAGTCTCTTTTTCAACGCGCTGTACTTCTGGCCTCCACCAAATCGTATGGAAAGGAGTTTTACATTTTCACTGGGTGTCATATGAAAATATTCAGTGTTTTTTTCCAGGTTCCTTTCTTCTATTGAAACACAGTTATAAGAGTTCCCTGTCATGCTTTCCTAACACTCCTGATTTTATAAGCCTCTTGTATACGCCTGTTCAGTCATCAGTTTCCCAGGCAAAGAACCTTGGGTCTGGTTGTCCTTTCCTTTCCCAAAAGTAATTTCACTCCTCTGATCTCCCTATTGCCCTGTTCTCTACCTTCACTAATTACTCTGTTTCTTTTCTAAGCTGGGACAACCAGAACTGCATTCAGTTTTGAGGGTAGCACTGTGTACTAGATGTACATATATTGCCATAAACATTTTTTTATTTTGATCTTAACTACATTATTCTTAATTGCTGATATTCTACTAGATGATGTTGTCATAGATTTTGGAAGAATGTCTTGTGTGTGTAAACTGTGGTAACTATACCATGTGTCTTTCATTGAAAAGACACTGGAAAATCACAAAGTGTCACAAATCTCAGCTGTGTAAAAACTCAGCCAGGAGCCTAAAGACCCTCTAACTCAAGATCTCTGTAGTTAAACTTGTAGCCAGGCTGGGGTTGGAGTTCTCAAGCTGAGAAAGCAAGCCCTTCCGTCTGTGCCGAAGGGCTCTGCTGCTAAGTGCATCCTGGGATTCCCAGTTGCTCTGTTCCATCATTTCCTTTGGTTTTTTTCCATCTGATCTGAATCCAGGATCAATTATTTTGCATTTCAGTATTGATTAATTGTATAACAGTAGTATCTACAAACAATACAACAGGTGGACAGACAAAGCTGGGCGAGGGGGGGATGAGCTTGAGGATTGACCTAACAATACATATATATTTCAAATACCCATTTTTCCAATATTATTTTTTTTTTCTTTCCCAGTAGAGACAATAAACAGCACTAGCTTCTCCAGTGCAAGTTTTCCAGCAGTGTTTTATTTGGTCTTCAAAACGATGTGGGTGTACCCCGATTATGTCATCTTTTTACATAATATATTTAAAGCTTCTTTTTCGTCACACTGCTAAGAACCTGTATTCAAACAGTTTAGGATAATGAAGTTCCTGATTTCTAAGGTAGAATCTATGAATATGTTGAAAAGGGAAAAATCAGAATGGAAGAAAAAAAGGTGTTTTTTCGGGTTTTTTTACTATTTGGTCTTTACATGGGGCTTTCATATTTCTGCAGCTGATCCCAATGTGGATTAGGGATAATAAACAGCCTATTAATGGAGGCCTGAACTAGGAAATGGAGTTTGAATCAGCAGCAAAATTCAATGGCTGGCGAAGGTTAATAACTCCATTACTATCAGCTCTATTTTTTAGCCGTTTGAAGAGCTAGATGTTAGCCTTATCTTACTCCTCATTAATTGAGCTAATAGAACCCCAGTGACCCTACCATGCTGCCATTATCTGAGAGTTTACCAGACATGGACTGGAATATTTATCACTGAATATGTATTCCTCAGATTCATTTTTATATCAGAAATCTTTTTGTTAAAGATTGGCTGTCTTCAGGTTTATTTTGTCTTTTCATTTCCATGCTGCCTTCTCTAACAGCTACATATTTGGAAATTAAATGTAAATGACTTAATTAAAATCCTATCAAGGAACAAGCTAAGTCCCAAAATAGTTGCATCAAGGAAACATAATAGTGATTGAATTATTCTGACATGGAAAAATCTTACAGGGCATTTTTAAAACTTTGGCCTAATTTAAATGATGGATATTGCGTATTTATAGTAGATGTGTTTTTAATTGATGGCATACAAAAATCTGATGAGTAACAAAGAAGAAATGTTATAATTATATCTTCTTATTTTCTCCTTATTTTCAGGGGAAAAAAAAAAAAAGAAAAATGATGTGGTAATCAAGGTACTAGATCAGTAAGATAAAATTTGCCTGCACCAGGGAGAAAGAGAAACAGTAGGAAAAGTCCAAGTGACCTGTGTAGGATTTGGCTTAATTTATAAAGAAAGTAGTAAAAATAATAGGCCGACCAATTCTCTGCTTCAATCATTCTTGGTTTTTGTCTCTTCTGATTAGAAAGCAGCTCGCTCTTACCAGAGCCATTTTATGATTGCTGGTTTATTGACTGTTGTCTTCACTAATGCTAATTGGTCTCCTTTTTATTATCACTTTGCACATCAGTTCTCCCATCTCAGCTAGTTGCTTCCTCCTCCTTCACGTGTTCGAAGTCAGACTGACTGGCTCAGTAAAAACTAAGGGGCAAGACAGTGGGAGCTAAAGGGGCAGGATCTTCTTGAGGTCAATGGTATGCTTATGAAATAGCAATGTATTTTGGAAAATGTATTTTAGGTGATGAATTCTTATTTGTCTTCCCCACCCCAGTGGAGGCACTCACCCTCTTAGCTATGCTGACTATACAGTAAGTGCACACATAGTCATGCTCTGAGGGAGCAGAACACCCTGGCCAACTGATAAGAATTATAAGTTTATTTCCCAACCAAAATCCATTACACATTGTGCTTACTGAGCACAGTTATCAAATCTTCCTCTCGTCTGGACTGGTGAATGACTCGTCTGCTTCACTGAGTGAGTGGGATCTGTTTAATCCACAGTTGCTACCCCTGTAGCCTTTTCCAAGCTACAATAATTCAGTCGTCGTGTTATCTCTTGATGCAACTGTTTTGAGACTTACCCTGTTCATTCACAATATTTTAACTGTCATTTACCTTTGTTTCCTGATCTGCCTCTATTGCAAGAGGCATCGCTGGGCACTCCATAATGGACAAAATACATCAGGAACACTCCCACTACCTTGTGTGTAACAGCTGTGCATAAGAAGGTATACATTGCTCTGGCGTGAAGGTTCTATCAAGCAGTCACACCCACGGGCTACTTGATAGACACCCCTAATTCTCCACATGTAGTGCCAAAAGCTGCACACGCCGTCTTTTGCCCTACAGTAATCTGACGGAAGCAGCTCCTTAAGCAGATATCTGAGGTTTGGCCATTGGTGGAGAATCCTTATTCTCCGTTCTCCCTCTCGTCCTTAGTAGATTGTGCTCTCTCCTCCCTCATAACACTAATCCAAATAGAAGCTATTGCTATTAAATAATCCGATAGAAAATTGGATGATTACAATAAAAAGATTATGTCACTTCTGCTGCACATTCTGCCTGACCTATATTGGTACCATAAGAGCCTTTCTATCCTGGAGAAAGGGATTAATGTGCATCTTGAGCCAACAATAGCAAAACATCAAATGCAGTCTTAAAATCCTTCTATGGGATTTCTGTAGGATGCTGCATTTGCTGTCACAAGCATCACTTCTTGTTTCTTATTCTGCTCCAACAAGAATAGGAGGTATATTTGGCTTCAGTTGTGAGAGGCAGGTATTATTTTTAGAAGTTACCTCGTACAATTTCCTTTTGATGGCTGGTTTGTTTAGCGAAATCCTGGATACAGGAATTAAGGAGATCTCTGATCTCAGCAAGCTTCCAAAGTCTCCAGGAAGAGGGAGAAGAAAAGCCTCTACTTCTAAGTCAATATTTTTATTTTTTAAGAACCCAAAACCAGATGCATAATACTTTCATTGTATTTGCTGCTGAAAGGAGGGATATTTTTCTGCAGTAGCTACCTCTCGCAAATGAGGACACATTAGGAAACTTGAAGACTTTCTATCCTGATTGCCCTTATGTTGAAATCATTTTTCCCAGAAGATGCGACTGGTATCAAGGTTACCTTTCTGAACTCAAAACCTAACTAGAGAGAAAGACAGAAAACTCTAAAAGTAGTAGAGTTTGATCTACTTTTCATGTCTTTGGCAATGGTAGCAAGGTTTAGTGAAGGCAAACCTAACCAGCAATGTCTCTGCTTTCTCCACATGGGAACAGAGATACAGTGAAACGGTGAAAGCACTGGGCTTAATGTTAATGCTTTCAGTGCTTCTTCACAAAGTGCCATCAAGTATCCACATTTGCAAGGTAGAGCTCCTAGCTCTTCCTTTGGCTGCCAAAATTAGATGCCTGTGTGGCAGCAGCAATTTGAACAAGGTGACATGGGATAGTATTTGAATCTTGGAAGAGTCCAAGAACTTTAAATGGTGTCAGATTCAACATTACAGGCAACCTTCTGTTTGAATACTCGGCTCTGCAGTTTGGAAGGAGCTAGCTAAATCAGGCGACATTTTGGAAAGAGTCAAGATCCAAGAAGGCCTGATTTTGTTGGCTACACGAGAGTCCTGTGTCCTTACATGCTCTCAGTCACTTCAGGGCTAAGGACTGGCTTGCATCCCTACAGACAAAAGCTATTTACTGTGGGGTATTATTATTTGAGATTGTCTCTAGTTCCTGGAAGAAACAGAAGATTTTTACTGAACCAGCTAACCAAGTTGTCACATATTTGCATTGAAAACCTTTTGCATATTACTCAGGAAGCTGAGATTAAAGGTGTCCTGTGGTTAGTATGGGGAACTTGCATGTTTCCATCTTGTCAGGGGAAAATATGTTGTTCTGAGAGGAGATTTGAGAACTGCCTGAAAGAAGAGCCAGGGTATTAAAATCCTAGTTCACAATGGCAACTTCATGGTACTAATCTCTACAAATCAACAAAGGTTATTCAAGGCATTCACCTGAGACACAACTTTCGTTTAAGGAATGAAATGAAACAGTTAAGGGAAATGAAAGTGTTACCATTTAAATAGTAGTCATCTAACCTGTGCTTTTCCCCTCTGAATCCTCTTTGCTTTGGTGACCAAAATGTGCAACTAAAAACCGAAGAGCATTCCTGAGAGCTCACTGAACTCACAGATGCGGGTTCCATTGTGTCTCCCACTTTGTGCTCTGTTCATCTTGCTCTCCATGCCTGACTCTCTGGGTTGGGATCCAGCAGTATTCAAATGCTGTTCATGTGCTGTAGCCCTGAACCTGAGGGGCCATCCTGCAGCTCTGCTCTGAGGCTGGTTGATATAGAATCACTTTTAATTAACAAGCTTGCTAAGGCTGGTATGCAGGACAAGATGTAGCCGCATGCAGTCGTGCACTATCAGTGCATTTTGTGGAATGTAACACTGATTGATGTCAGCAGGGTAAAATATGATGTGCTTTGTCAATTCTGAATGGTTCTTCATGGACTAGAGCAGTCATTTTCAAAAATTTTACCTTAATTCAGTAGTTCACATACATTTAAGAACTGTATACATGCAAGTCTGATTTTGTAGGATTTAGCTTTTTGTTTCTGGTTTCAAGATTGGACTGGAACCGGAAGAACTCTTGAAAAACAACTGAGGAAGGAAAACTTCAAATATAATGATGTGGCAGCATTTTAATTTGCATTGGGTAAGAGAACACATGTTTAGAAAACTGCTGAGAGTTTTGCATTTGTGAGAACTCTGGATGGAGACACTTCATGTCTGAGAAAGCATGATAGGAAAAGGAGGGCTGTCCAGTGTTGTCAAGCATCTCACATTGTATTGATCTCTTACCATTTACTTCATCAGTGTGGTAGCAAAAGTTGGCTGAATATTATTCTGAGTAAATGTAGAAAGGTCACTCATATCTGTACAGGTTAAAACTGAGTTTATGAAAATCTGTTACTGCCTTTGCTGTCTGAAATTGAGAGCACAGGGGCAGTACTTTTAGAGCAACTACATTTACAAATGTACATTACCTTTGAACTCCATGATTACTAGAATTCAGGAATTCTGGAGTAAAAACTTAGGGCAAGATTGTGCAGCTGTGCTCTGGTTTAGAAGTCTCTTTGGATCTGAGACTAATCCCAGAGTAAGCCGTTACTCGGAGCTAGGGTGGCTGACAAAATTGGCCCATACTGAAAACCACAGGCAGAACAGCAGAACAGACATTTTGCTTCCTCTGCTTAGACTCTCCAAGCTGAAGGTCTGGGAAGACAAGTGCATCAGTCTGTAGCAAATATAATACGGCTTGGGTGATTAAAACTGTCAAGTAATATTGCATATTGAATGGAGACTAGTTTGTCATTACCATGAGGATTAGAAAGTGTAATCTTCATTAAAACATCAGTGGATTTACTGCTGTTTGCCTTGGAACAAGATATTTGCTCAGAATTTTCTAGTAAGTAAATTTAGCAAGTGCAGGGCAATTGAAGAGAGCAGAGCTGAATACTGCCATAGCTTATTCTTCAGGAGAGGTGTAGGAATGATCCCTGATGTCTGGCAGATGCACCAGATCTAATTCTATTGGCCTGGATCACCTGCAGCCACGTAAATGTATTCATCACCGTCGCTTAAATTGGCTTCCTTTGGCTCAGGTGGAAGTGGTGACCCGGTGGTTTTGTGCTGTGTAAGGATCATATTTTCTGTCCCTAAATACATTATGTTTACAAAATTCTGTATTACAGAACTCTGTCCTTTGTAAGGCTTGAAATGGATTTTGATAAGGCATTTATCCATCCTGCAGAGACTTTTAAATGTTAGCCTTTTCTAACATGTGCTGTATATCTGGGCTCAGTAAGACCACTGTCATGCTTTGCGCATGATAAAAATTATTTATAAAAAAAGAGAATGTAGTCTAATATTGTTCGGATATGAATGCTGATTAGTATCCCACTGGTATGCACTGAGTGAATGATCCAGAGGACAGTATGATCTTTGGATATAACCGACCAAAGATCAAGATGCAGCAGGTTAAAAAATAGTTGTTTCACTTAACCTTCTCGTAAATGCTGCTACTTTTGTGACCACAATTTAAGCTGATTTTCAGGCCAAGTATATAGGAAGAGTTCCTAATAATGACAAGGGAGAGCTAGGGACAGATTAATTGCTTCAAGTCTCTTCTATGTCCTTCTTTAGCTGTGTATTTGCATTGCAAACATAGGAAGTTTGATCAGTACAGCTTCCAAATTGTCCCATCTGCAAAAACTTGGGAGTAGCTTCCTCTGATTTATTAAGCATCTTGTTGTTTTACTGCTGAGCGTAGAGATCTCCATATTCAGGCTGAATATTTGGCTTTAGTTCCTGCCTTGTAGAGAATTGCTCCAGTGGTTCCAAAGTTTCTCAACATGCTGTCTGCCTTCCCCCCAGCCCTATCTGACCCTGCTATAGATCTCAACTGTTGTTTTACCTTGTGGATGGTTTGTCTATATTTGCTTTAACCAGATGCCCCTCTTTGCATGCAGCACTGGGACTCATCCCCTCTCTCCTATCAACAATAATTAGCCTTGTAAGACTAATGGAAGGAATCGTGTCTAATTACCCTGTTGAAGGCCCAATTATGTTATTAACATTTGTGGGCTATAAGCTAATGATGAGGAGAGCCTCTCATTTGCATAGCATTAAGTTAATTGAGCTGGAAGCTATGAGGTGGATAGGAGTGATGATAGCAGGATTCTGTTACAGAATGGATAATGATGACCGGAGCAGGACGATTCACCTGACAGGTTTATTAATTAACGGCTATCTGATTACCTAAAAGAAATGGCAAGCGGCCGTCCTTCTGAAAGAAGCTGCAGTATTCTTTTAATGAAAAATGCTATATCGCTGCTGATATTCTGGAGTGATTTATGGTAATGGCAGTGTAAGCTCTTTACTGGAAGCCTACACAAAAATCTGTTCTGGGTTCCTCCCTGCCCTTGCAAAAATGTGCTGCAAATGTCTGATATTTCTAAATATGCCTAATTCTTACATGGTGCATGAAGTAGGGCTGTGGCAGTGAGTTTGTGTGGTTGTATGAACAGTGTATTTTGAAAATCCTTGATTATTATATAATCTGGGAGTTTTGCCCTTGGAAGAACTGGAAGATTCAATTTTGTAAAAGGGTTTTTTTCATTATGATGTTAGGCAGGATTCTATGTTGTACTAGGGAGAAAATAACTGTAAACATTCAGCTTTTCGCATTTTTCCTGGTACGTACAAACTGCGAGTGAAGGTGAGTGCCCTTACCTTCAATTTCTTTCTAGGTACAAACAGTTATGCAAAGTTGTTGGGCCTTTTAAGGAACAAGAACCTTTTTATTTAAAACAGTTCTAAGAACAAAAATCTGTCTTTTTCTTTTTTGTTAGATGTCAGGTTCTGTCTGGTTAATTCCAAACACATTGTAATTCACAACAGATGCAGAGCGAGTCTTGTTTGAAGTATAGTATCTTTTAGATGAAAAAAATAACTCTGTTTAAAAGTTGCCTGTGCAATCAGTCCAAGACTGAGTAACTTGCTATGCAGTTACTAGTCGTTAGAAACCCACACCTCAGTTCTGAATGTCAAATATAGCTTGCAGTCAGCAGATCTTTTTAGATTGTTTCAGCTACACTGAAGAGCCCATTATTAAATCATGTGAACTCCAGACCTTACCTAGTGACTGAGATCCTCCCCAGTTCATTCTGGAACAAGCTTTGATGAGACTTGTCCCAGGACAAAAGAGAACACTACAAATTTTAACCTTTCAGAGAATGACTTTTTATCCATTTAGGTGACCTGATGATTAGTGTTTCAATAGTTATAAATTTGTAAAGAGTAGAGACCTATATTTAAAGTACAATCACTGTTATTTTGCTGCTGGAGAACTTCCATGCACAAAGTCTCCCTGCATTCTGCGACCGGCATTTGTTGGATGCAAAGGAGCTGAGAACGTTGCCTTTGTCCGGTGTGGTAAAGAGGCGAAAGTTTGAGTTTACTAGATATGTACAGACATTCACAAATCACCACAGGCACCTTTGGTCAAAAGGAGAAGAAAAATGAAAAATCAAAGATGAGGAAGTCATTTGAGAGAATAGCTCCTGGAGCCAGCTAACAGTCTGCTCTGTTTACTGGTTAAGACTTGCCGCTGCCAGTAAGAAGAGACTCCAATCCGTTACCACCGATGGAGGGCAACTTACTCTGTGTAGCTGTGCACACCTGTGTGATGTGGAGCAAGTGAGGGAGAAGCGTTTGTGTAACATTTACGAGGAGCTTCTTCCACCTCCATCCAGCACATGATGGTACCGAGCCTAATGTCCATAGTTGTGCAGAAATTACCTAAAATGATTGTTCAGGAAATTTAACACAATGAACAAGTGCCTTTGCTGGAATTTAAGCCCTACATCCTCCTGGTCCTCATTAGCTTTCTGTAATCACTAACCCACATAGTCAGTGTTGGACAGAAATATCTCTACTGTATAAATTAGTTTTTCTGTAAGGTGCTCTGTAGTTTGCCACAGTGCCTTGCTGTGTAAAGTAGACAAACGCAGCATTAAGCCAAGATCTGATAGATCAGGAATTATGTATTTAATTCAGAGTTCTGTATAGAGTGCTCATAAAAGCTTGATCATGATAGAGGGGCCAATAAACATTTGGGAACATAAATATTTCTGTAGGAAATGGCTTTGTGAAACATTTAGTTGTTGAGTAATAAGAAGAACAGAGAAAATCAGAAGAGTAGAAATCTCTAGATACTAATCTGATGGGTTATATATGATGCAATGATAGTAATGTTGAGAGAGAATTTTTATGGGACCAGTAGCAACAAATACATTGAGTCCTGCACTTTTTACTAATGTCTTCATCTTCTTTTGCTTACCCCCCTTGTTATCTCTGCTGCTCCGAAATTCAGCTTTAAGCCTAGAAAAGCAGTGGGTGAGACCTAGAGGTGCTGAGCTACTCCTCCGTTTGGACACAAGGGTGCAAGTCCTCTGAATATGCTTGAACTGAGTGTTTTGGGCAGTCAGGGTGAAGCTTTGGAGTCTCAGGCCATGATCTGTTCCCTAGAGGAATGGATCAAAATCTACAGAAGGCCAGGCAGGGTTTGTTATCAAGGATGGTCTGCAAAGGAGAATACAACTATGTGAGGTTCAGGGGAAATGACCCTCTCTCTGTCTCTTGTTTTTCTGGAACATCCATTACCTGAGTATTTAGGTGTCAGTCAATCCAGACACCACAAGGAAATATATTTTAGGAAAGCACACATCAAAAAGTATTTTAAATGGCCAAATTGTAGAACAAAACATTCTGGCAACACAGCTGGTGCTTTTGTCAGTCTGTAGGCTAGAAAATGAGAATCGGTGAGAAAAATAAACACAACCTAGGAATAGCTAATTAGGTTAGAAGTGATGTTTTGGCTGCAAGAATTTTGAGGGCCGTAGAGAAAAATAGAATAAGATTATAAAATGTTTGTCCATCGTGTATGACAGATGTGGGAGAAGATGTAATCATTTGTTACTCCTCTTTTCTCCTCTGAAAACAGCAGCAGCAATGAGCTGGCAGGCACAGTGAAATGCAGTTAGCAAAAGTAATGGGAGTTGAAAGTTTGACCTTTTGTGATGGAAATTTGATATGAAAAAAGGGTCTTTTGATAATTTCTCTCTCCAATCAGATATGGGAGATGTCTTGATCCTGTTTCCTCATTTGCATGCTGACTGATCTCATTTGAAAACCCAATCATTCAGAAATATTGGGACGTCAACAGAAACGTTACAAGCAAGGAGCTGCTTTATCTGAAAGGTCTGCAGAATGTCATCTCTTGTTTTTCACTCCAGTGGCCTGATCTCTTCTTCATGATTCCATGTTTTTATTGGCAGGATAAGTTGAGCATATTGAAATGCAAATAGCCCTTTCCACATTGAACCAAAATGCAGGAGGTTTTTTCGGTATGATTGATTGTATCCAGGGCACTTCAAAAACAACAAAGGAAATATTTGCTGCAGTGTCTCCGGTTTCTTGACATTGCCAAGTTCTGACGTTTCCCATTAGCAATCACTGGCAGAAAGTGGTTGCTGGGCCTGTGTCTCACCTCTGCTTGTTCCCCCTGTAAGGCCCACGCTGATGCAGCTTGCTGTTTCTCGGACCACTGCATGAGGTTGTTTGGTTTGGCTACGCGAGCACACGCGCTTTGTTGTTATCCCAGGTGCTAAGTGTCATAAATGTATTTAATGTGTTTTACCAAGTTGCAGATATGTTTAATCCAACAATGGTATAATTCAAATCCTACCAAGATCACGTGTTGGCTTTCAACTGTGTGTATAACGGTCCAGATGATTATCTGGCTGGTCAGATTTCAGATCCTAGGCGCTGTCCACTTAGGTGAGTTTAGGATCAACTTTATCTCCCAGACAATTTAACCTTTCTATTTTCTAGTACAGGTAATCCAATTTCCATTTTACTCAGATACACAGTGGGTTAATGACAAGTTTTCCTGCTGTGTAACTGGTGTCATTATCCCTTTATTTTGGAGGCTATCTATTAAAACTAATGTCTTAATCCAAAGTTTTGCATTACTTAACCCAGAAGCTAGGGACAAACTAACAATATAGCAGTTCTGAATAAAGGAAATTATTTAAAATAATTCTTCTTTTGGCAACTACGTTTTTAACATCAGGGTCAAGCTATGTGAGAAATCTTTTTTCTTTAGTATCCCAAGATTTTTTTTCCCCACCTGTTTCTCCACCTGGTCAACCCCTAGCCTGCTAATCTGAGTGCTGTCCTGGGAAATGGGACTTTCAGCTCCTTCCTTCTGGGGCTTCTTAGGCTCGCTCTACTTTTTAGAATAAAGGAAGTATTCACTGAATGCAAGTTTCTTGCCTACCTGGTGAACACCTGCATTGGACTGCAAAGGTACTCTGCTTTTCTGGCTTGATGTAGTTCTTTATATGAAACAGAACACTTCCAACAGGACAGCAGAGGTGGATTTTCTTAGTTTAGTGTTGTGGTGCTTGGCTGGGAGATGATTCATAACTGGAGTGTCAAAGTGACACTGGAACGTTTTGAAGCGTTATCCTGAGCACCAGCTGTTGGCTGCTTCTACCTAACGAAACCTTTCCTAAAACTGGTGTGCTTCTGTGCAGAGCTTTGCTTCTGGCAGAGCAGCACACCCTCTTGTTTCTCTGCATTGGGCAGATCTGGAGAGGGAGTTTCATGCTCTGTGCTTTAGGGTGAAGCACTTGGAGGAGGACAGGCATGTACCATGGTATCAGTGAGGGCACTCCGCAGGGCCTGCTTCCCAAAGCCGAGTCCTAGAGGGAACGGGTGCGAGGAAGGGGGTGAACCAGGTTATGAGCTCTACACAATAGGATATCCTGAAAGTCATTTAGTTGGTGTTTGTACAACACCTGGAAATGTAAAGCTCTGTTAGACAGGAGGTCAAGATTTACCACAGTGTTCTTCAGGTGGGTGACAATATATCTGACTGGGGATGCACAGAAGTTTGCAGTCTTCATCACTGAGCTACAAAAATAGCATATTTACCCATCTTGTTCTTTATTCAGTAGATTTCACAGTGTAACCACAAGTTAGTGCATGTGTTTGTGATATTTATCTGATAGTACCTGATATCTTCAGCAATAGCTGTACTTCTGTATATGGGCTGGGGATTTCGTTGCTGGAAGAACGTGCCTGTTTTTGACTGAAGACAGGAGTAACTTGACTGATAGGCCTCTTCAAATCAAGAGAATCTGTTTCATCAAATCCTGTGGCCTGTCAGCTGGGGGGAGTGCTTTGTAAAACAGCAGAAAAGGTAAATTCCCCTATTGCTTGTGTAATAAACGGAAGTTGTTGGTATGACTAGCTAGCACGACTCAGCAGCTCTCTGAATTAGATGCTGAGCATTCTCCCAGATGGGAAATCAACCTCCTTCATTGCTCAAGTATTTTAGGATATCGAACCGTGTAAGCTAAAACACAATGTATTACTCTTGATAACCACAGCAATCTAGCTCCTCCCTGCTGGATTTTTTTAAACGTACTTCCCTGTCTACTTTCTTTTCTTGCTCCTCAGTATTAAAAAAAAAATGCAGTTTAGTGTACCAATATTTTCTCTGTGGTGAAGTCAGCATAGAATATTAGTGTCCCAAAAGTTGTAAAACAAAAGACTATCATATGTTGCACCTTTTAATCATGTAATTGCTGAGTGACATTTAACTCTGAGGCTTTAAGTTACTCCTTTGTCAGCCAGCCTTCTCCTTCTGCCCCGCTCACTCCTCCCTCCTCCTGAAGCAACCTGCTTTTGCAGAGTAGTGCTTTAACTACACTGAAGTTTGGCTGGGCTTCTACATATTACAGCAGCAACACGAAAGTAAACAATTGAAGTATTTGAGAACAATGAAATATGTATGGCTATCTGTGACAGCCCTATAAAGCAGAGCAATTAGCCGCGTAATCCGAGAAAGCCAAAGCGACCGGCAGCCTACGGTTCCCTATTAGTTAAATGCTTTTTGTACGTCCTCATCCCATCAAATCAACTAACACTTCCTTTAATTGGTTCATGAATTATACAGCTTGGCTGCATTATAATTTAATCACCAGTAAACATTCCTGGGGCCCGCTGTAAAGTGTATAGCGCTCATTAATTCCTTAATTTCAGCAGATGGAAGGGGAGATCGGATGAACGGTGGCAGTACAGAGCGCCTTGGGCAATGGAAGAAGGAAAAAAAGGTGGGGGGCCGTTTAGGTTTTTTTAAGGGCTGTCAGAAACTCAATCTGTGAGCTGTCAGCAGCTTGGACCCGTTTCCCCCCGCCTCCCCCTGCCTTCACCCCACCTACTGCTGCAAGTGACTGACGGATTCATATGGAGGCTTGTCAACCCGTCTTTAAACATCAAGCCAGCGGGTAAACCAAGCCCAATGTAAATTAATTCTTGTCTTACGGGCCCCCCTTTCTCTGTCCCCATGAATATTTCATGGCGGGCAGCATAAATATTAATTCTAATAGCTCTGCACAGTGGTTATTATTTCTGTTTTATGACAAATATTCATAAAATATTCAGGACCCTTTTTTAGAACATTTACACACTTGATTGTGAAATTTTCCAGCTTCCTGGGGACACAGTAAACATATTGGGGTTCTCTTGATGGACTTTTTTCTCTCTTAATTAATACTACGCCACATTAATATTTAATCAGATTTAGTTTTCTTTTCCCCAGAAGTGAACCCTATTACATTTGAGGATTTATTTGACAGGATTTAAACAGGGAATTTTTATTCCCTATTATGAAATTGGTTTCCTTTGACACATATATAAAATGACACATTATAATCCATTCTTTTATTCCCTCCTCTTGCCCCCAGATCATACACTGTTTTGGTGTCGGTTCTTTATTTTATTTTATATACCAAATATCCTACCAACAACAAAAGTTAGTGTTTAAATGATGGGGGCAGGGGGAGTTTACTGTAGCATTTTATGGGAACACTTAAGACTAACTATCGTTTCCTATAAATTTGATTCCAGTTATTTAATAAGGAAAAAAAGTGTAGGTTTTCTTGTTAGAAGCAGGAGGTACTAGAGAAATGCTGCAGCCAGATAGCAAAGGCATCAGTTCTGATATGAGTTTGCTAGTGCTTGACCCTGGACTTCTTGCTCCACTCAAGATTTGCTTTGCAGAATCTAATTATTGCAGGAGAGGATTGGAAGCATCTAAGGAAACATGACTGCATTTGGGGAAGCGGGTTCAGGTTCCTGACCTCGGGCCTCTGGGGCTGCAGAGGCTTTCGATTAGCTGAGATGGAGTTTGATTAACCTTGCGGATCGTGGAAATCGTGCCAGCCACATTACTCTAAAGCAGCACTGGCTGCCATCTTATTCTGTGATTCATAAAGCACCGCCGGAATGAACTCCAGGGGGGAATGCAAAGATGCTAGAATAACAGCTGAGAGTAAGAAGGAGACAAATAAAAATGAGGGGAGGAATGTAAAGCAGTTTTGAATGGAGGTACTAATGCATCCAAGCCACTTATTGCATATGGAAAGAGTTAATATTGCCTTCTCAAAAGAAGCTTTAAAAATGCATTAAAGCCCCTAGTATGAAAACATTTGCTGTGTATACGTGTGCCTTTCGCTGTGCTTATGTAACATTTACACAGCCCGCAGCTCTTCAGACCGCTGTGGCGTGGAGTGGCTCTCTCTGCCAAGAGACCTGGGGTTCTTCACTGGTGTAAATCTGCATGATGCCAGTGGAGCTACTTCATGTTATCCCAGCTCGAGATCCAGCCCATTGTTCTGTGAAACAGGCAGACACTGCTTCCCAGCAGAGCTGTGCCTCTTCGCCCTGTGTAAGCTGCTGTGGCACCCACTGAGATGCTACGGAGACACCGGGCTGGTGGGATGGGATGCGGGAGGCACCCTGCTACCTCAGCTGTCAGGGCTGCTGGAGGCTGAGCACATCTAACTGGTGGGTGGAAAACATCTAACGGAGTCATTACTCTGCACTACTGCTGAAGGGAAGGAACATCTGCAGCTACGAAGGAGGTTGTTCATCTTGCTCCCCTGGCCAGAAGCCATGTCCTGGGAATAGTGCCTCACATAGCTGCCTTTTGTAGTTATTCGACAGAAATGTGTCCGTTTGAAAAGAAAGATCCAGTGTCTGGAAATAGCTTGTCATCAGATGAATCATTATAGGAGCTTAATGAGCAAAACACTTGTGCCGATTAACCTGTGTTTTAGTGTTTATGCAATGTATCTTCCCTTATGGTCAAAACCTAGAGGGTGAAATTACTTCCCAAAACAGAATCAAGCATCTTTCATCAGAAGACATACCAGAATTTGAAAGACATCAGTGAATAAGACCTCCCAACAACTCCTTCCATAAATAAGAGATAAGGATCGTTTCATCCATTGCAGAGACATACAGAAGCAGTATTTAGGGTAGGAAGTAAACTAAGATCCATGTCCAGTCAGTAGTGCAGCCTCAGAAGACCCTTTGTAGTCTGGTTACCCATGGGCAAAATGCCTGGCTTATAGCTGCATGGGGAAAATCCTGAACGAGACTAGGGAAAAGGTAGATGGGACCTATGTAACCAGTTTAATTTTTAAAAGGGGGTTTGGGAATGCAGAATGTAGGTATGGAAATATAATGTGTTCAGGATCCTGTGGGTGGGTCCCTACTTCTTGAGAAGAAGCTTAGCCAAAGTTTCAGTTTCAAGGTGTCTTTATAGTACAGGAATGGGAGCATTCTTTAGGGGAACTGATTGATCCAAGTCAAGTCTCTCTGGCTGGAAAGTCAATGGAGACAAGATGACCTTGGTTTTAGCTGGGATTAGTCGCTTGGATTCAAACCTGAACTTCCTCATACCCGTCAGCTTGAACCACTAACTTGATTTGCTGTATTACTGTGATAATTCAGTGATGCTACCGAAGAAAGAGACATTTTGCAATCCAGATTTTTCTTGTATCTTGGCCAAGCCTGCCATTGCACTCCTGTCTGGCTTGTAGTCCCTGTATGGTCCAGAAGTCTGTGCAGTTATGTGTATTTTTGGAAACTTTTAATTCAAAAAACACGGTCAATTTTAGCAATGGGTCTTACAGTCTAGTCGAATTCAGGACAGTTGCTAGAGACGATACTTGTCTCTCTGTCAGTTCAGTCCATAATGCCCCCCAAGGCTTTTCCATCCTTTTGCAAGAACTGTGTTCTTTCCTTCTCCGCCTGCTTTGGCTCTGGTTTATGAACCAAAGGGAGGAGCTCGCATTTGTGCCAGTGATCACATAAGGACTTTACCTGTGGTAGCCTTTTAGAGAGCTACTGCATCCGTACACTTCAACAGCCTCAGCTCCTGTTCAGCTTTATATCTCAATTACAAAAATTGTTGCCATTGCATTGCCAGAACTAGGTCCTCCAGGAGAGTTATTTTCTGTGGGGAATTGTGCCATAGCATCAGATAACACTGTATTGATATCTCCATATTGAGTAAGATGTACTGTGCCTTATGAAAGGCTCCATTTTCTAGCCTTGAATTTGACATTTTCTGTTTGTCTGCCTAGAAAAGAGGCTAATTTTGTGTGCCTTCCTCTCCTTCCTCTCTCCTTCTCTTGCTCTCTCTTTCCTGTTCTCTTTTGCTCTGACTTAGCTGGGGTTCTGTCAAAGTTCTGCCATCAAAGTTTGCTGTAACTTTGAGATCACACAAGCATCTGATCTTCACATTCTTTTTTTTTATAGCAGACTGATGTGGTACGTTGTAAACTGCCAGGAGCACTTGCTAATTTAGTAGTTAATGACAGTCACAGTGAGTGTTTTTCTTGCCCCTGGAGAGGTTTTAGACACAGCTGGGGTAGATTTGCCACTATCAATTATGCACAATTTTAAACAAGAATTGGCCAGCAGGGGCCTCTTTTTTTTGCAGAGTGCAGAGCGTGAAGAATGGGAATATGGCAGCTGGTACCAGCCTACGAGTAGAAGATATATAAGAGTCAAGAAAATCAGGGAAAGATTAATTGCTTGCTATTTTTAAAGTTGCAGTTTCAACTCAAAAGTTCAAATGCTACATTAAAAGTGGCCCAGTGGTGCTTGGTGATGTATTATTTTTTTGGTTCCAGCATCCTAACTGTATTGTAAGGCTTGATCTGTCCCTGGTATAGCCACAAGCAAGTCAGTAGTCTCTGTTTTTAAAAGCCAGCTAGGGAGTAAGGATTCTGTCTTGGATATCATGTTGCGTTGTCTTTTCATCCTTAAATGAAAACAAGGTATGAATTCAATTAGATTTATTGGTGTAGGTCAAATTTCACAGACAATAATTTTACAAAAAGGGCTTGGCTTTGGGTTCCCCTCCAGCAATGTCAATCCAAAGCAACTCCAGGCAATGGGAAATGCCAAGGATGAGAATCTGACATAAGTAAATAGTTCAAGTCTAGAACAGCCAACATCTGGATCCATCTAGGTCAGCCTCCTAAAACAGGCATGTTTAAATTACAGGACCAAAACCGGTGGAAGGCTGTGGCTCACAGGCAGAACTTTACTTCTCTTGAGATGCAAAGGCAGCTGGCAGGGCGGTGGAGCCATCCTGGAAGGTGACTCTCAGAGGCCGGGAGGAGCATGGCTTAATCTCTAGCTCAGGAATACCAGGACTCAGGCACACAGTGCTTGCTTGTCTCATGGCAATACTCGTAACTTTTCCATTATAGGTACTTTAAGTCTGTGACATCATATCCACAAAACGGGAAAACCACCACCAAAAAATTTTTCCTGAGGACAACTCAGAGCACTCTCAATTGTTAAGAACCTGGATTAACTAGCTTGGTTGCCATCTAGAACAAATGCAGTTCAGGATTAGATGAATCCTGTTGTGCAGGTCAAAAAACCTTTCTTTACTTATTGTGTGGTTGTGACACATTTTTCCAAAAATGCTGTCTCATGATCAGCCATGAAATAAAACTTCTACCACCCGTACTTCTATGTTCTCCCCTCTCTATCTGTGAAGGGAGCCATCAGAATGTACTGGTGACCTCTAGGATCTTAGACCATGCTGTCTGAATAGCCAGAAGCCAGGAGCGATTGGAATCCCCTTTTGGAATGCCAGATGGCTGGTAGGAAGAAAGCATTATATTCCAGCTGTTAGAGGCCTTATATATTTCATTGTCATCCAAAGGCGACTAGTTCTCATTTGACTAGGTATACAGTGAAAGTGTCATCAACATTATTAATTTGTTGGAATTTAATCTCTCTAATGTATCTGAAAGCTGGAATAGATTGGATAAGTGATGTCAAATACAGTGAGGAAGACGGAGGATTCTCACTCAAGTTTTTTTTTTTTTCCTTTTAACATTTGTGTTCACGATTTTATTATCTGTGAAAGCTAGCTGACGCGACCAGACCTTCTCTCACATCCCTCTCCTCAGGAAGAGAACAAAGGAGAGACGACAGAGCTTTGCTTACGCATCCCTTGCCTTCCGTCCTGCATCTGGCAGCAATGTTGCTGCTTTGTAGTAGTTAGGGGGTCATTTGTCCTCAGAGACCTGGACTGAGAGGCTCCACCAAGTTGTACCCCATAGAGCACCAGTTTGTAACTGGAAGCCAATGATTCTTGGTTGCCACTAGACAGGTGCTGAGCCCGTGGTGCAGGAGTGGGGTTTCTTGGTGCATCCCTGGCCAGCCCTCCCCAGCGCACACCTCGCCTTGCTCCTGATCGACATCATTCACCTGTTGCAGAGCTGAACTAACAGCTTGCCAACTCTGAAAGAGAAGCTGCGCTAGATGCTAATCTAGCAGCATAATGTAGTATACTTTGATATGAGGCTGTGTTTCCTCGCCTCCCTGTCTACCCATTCTGATGACATCTGTTTCATATTTCCCCTTGATAGAAGTTGTGACACATTACAACATACAAAGCCTGGATGATTCCTAAAGCAGGCTCTACGGAGGATGCATTTATGTGAAAAAAATTACACTTGGTTTGTGAAATGGGCCAAGCTCTTCCTGGAGACGAATCCAGTACTTGTAGGGAGTTGTTCCAGTTACTGCTGTAAATGCTGGATCAGGGTTGTGCTGATGAGGATTTCCAAGAGAAATACAACAAACTTTACCTGGACAGCTGGAGGGTCACGTTTGTTACATGGTCAGAGTCCTAGCAGCCTGAGAGAGGGACACGCGTGAAACGCTGCTCAGAAACACGCTGAGGAGCTGAAGGAGATGTGTCATAGACCCAAGGCTAACACTTCACAGAGAGTGCATACATGTAAATAGGCTTTACTCATGTGAGTAAGCCTCCTGGGTCTGCATAATAGACAATGTGTCCCCTTCAAAATGATAATAAAGCTTTCTAATTGGAAGTATTTTAAGTCTAGACTGTAGTTCTGTCAGTGTTTTTCCCCTTCATCTTTTTTCCCTGCTTCTGAACAATTTAATACTGACAGCCCAGGGGAGTGATGTTTTCTCTTATCTATAGGAGATGTATGGTATGGCAGGGTAAGGCATCCTGCCTTCCCCTGGAAGGACCGCTGGATTAGTACTGCTGTTGTGTAGTATATTCTCTGTGTGCCATTATACAGTGCACATGTGGGAAAAAAAATCCATATTAGCAGGGATGTCTATACTCTCCCACATCTTCCCCCTACACTCTTCTTTAATGGTGACACCAGACTGGATAATAAGAAGCAGCTTGTATAAAAAAGAAGGGAATCTCAGACAAGGCTTTCAGAGTTCGTTTTGTTGGCAGCTCTTTAAGTGGAGTTTTTTAGGCACTTCTGTTTCAAATACCATAATACTTTTTGAGTTAGTAACTATGAATTACGACAAGCTTTCTTGATATGCCAGGTTATAATCCTTTCGTGGTTTTGTTTATTTCAGAATATAATAGGAAGCCGTATCAATTATCATGACTGTATAAATGTTGTTCCTCTCTACTAGAATATTCATCTTGAGACATACCATCAGACGTTACCTGTTCTGACAATCACGTTTTTGTGCCATTGTTGGGCAACAGAAACAAAGAAAAACAAAATGTTAAGAGTGTAAGGGATAAAAGAGTGTTGAAACTGTTGTTCTTTCCCTGTCTTTGGAATCTCCGAGATCTTGAATGTTTTATTCCTGGCTGTTATTTTGTTACCACAGTGTGAATAGAAGTCATTATCTGTAAACATTTGAAGAGAGAGATGATTTTCATAACTTTAAATCCTACAAAGGATTCTAGTAATCTGCTATGTGCATGCCAAGGTAAAGCTCAGCCTTTCATCTGGTCTGATCCCACCCAGTCAGTGTAAAATGTTCCTTTGGTGAATGTCTAAAGCACACAGTATCTTTTGTGAGAGGCAGACAAAAACAAAAAGAGGAAGCCTGGCCTTGAAGGCAGCAGCAGGAGAAGGTGTATTATAAAGAAAGATGTATTCACAGCCTTCAGGCCATGCTCAGTTGGTAAAAGTTTATTTTCATAAGTTTTCAAAGGAAGCCTTATTTTTTATTTTGTTCTGAATTAATCATTGAATGTGATCTTTGTCCAGATCTGCTTTAGTCTCCAGTAGCTGGGAGATGGGGGACTCACGTCTGCTCATTCTCAGCAATTTGTCAAGAATTTTCTGCTGAAGAGCTTTTGAACTAGAATATAAAATTAACAGGACCTTTATAATGAACCAAAATGCCAAGGAGGAGTCAAAGTGAGATGGGCACAACAGTTATACGCAGCGGTGTAATGTGACTGGGATCAACAGTGGTGTGTATTGTTTTCTGGTTCTGCATCCTTGATTCAGACCAGGGCTTTTGCGTAACCTGTACGAAATGAGTTGGAGAGTCCCACTCCATCCTCTGGTGAAAAGCTGTGCATAGTGTGGAACCCGCACCGCTGACACTGAGGGTCTGACTTTTTAAGATGCTGAGCAACCATGTCTTGTTCAGACTCAATGGGAATGGTAGATTTTGATCTTAAAATCAAGCATAAACGTATCCTCTTTAGCAGTCTCAACAGCAAGGCTGATGGTCGAGTGGGTTATGTCGTACCGAGCTGCCTTCCGTGCCCTGGTGCTGTTCTCTGCCGGTCAATGCTAACAGAAGGGACGGGGAATTGTCAGCATCATAATGCAGCACGTATTAAGTCTTATTACGCATTCTGCTTTTAAGGATGCAGGACGGGAGCGGGAGGCAGGAGGACTCACACTGTGGGGCTGTGTGGGGAGGCAAAGGCAAAAGAAGTGGAAGTGGACTGAAACAGCGAGAGGAACATCCCTTTCACGGGCAGAGTTGTGCAGTGCTGTTATTAGGGAAGAATGCATAAGGCTGGCAGACAAGCTCGCTTTCTGTCCTTGACAGGAACAGTACCAATTATTTACCTTTTGCAGAATGTCGCTGTGATTGTATTTGCTAGTTGGGCTGAGAAGCTGGATCCAGAGGAAGTTCAGAGGTAACTGCTGGACTGTGAGCGAGCTGTGCCAGCCCCTGAGACAGGCTCCAGCTGTAATTCAGTCACTGGTGCCCACACCGGATTGTCCGTTCAGCCCTGTCAGTGCATGCAGCAGCACACACGCGGTGCGTCAGAGAGCTGCTGCCTTGATCAGCTTGGAGACTAGAGCAGATGTGAGGAGAAGAACCAGAGAAGCGAGGTCCTGTGCGAATGCTAATATTTTCTGATGGGGCGGTTTCCAGTGGTACTGTCACATCCACATTGGTGTGTGCCACTCGTTTGGGTAAGGATTAACTCATACTCCGAAGGTCACAAGTGATGTTCTCAGGATGTTAATGCACTTTATTGTTATGTTCTCCATAGGGTATTTTTCTTTAATCTTCCCTGTGAATCCATCATGGAACGACTGTCTCAACGGAGGATTGATCCCATCACTGGGGAAAGGTTAGCACTCATGTCTGATATTTAACATTTTTCAAGACTGCCAGGAAGATGAAAGCACCAGGCAGACTTCATAGAAATCTAAGAAAATTCAGGAATATTGTACTCTTGCTTAGGGACTCCTTAAAAGAAAAGTTAAAACTTTCATAACTACCCAAGTACCAACGCAGCTACCAGCGGCAGCAAGGCCCTGTTCCCAGAATAGGACATTTTAAAATCTGGGAGCCTGAAATCTACAGCAGCAAGTAGCTCAGGTCTAACATTTTAATGGTAACTAAACTGGTTGGTAAAATAATGCTGAGGGAAGATGTCTGAAACCTAGCCTAAATGCAGATGGTTTTCAGACATTCCCATGGGAATTTTGAAGGCTTCCCAGCCAGGGAAAATGGGAAACTTGCTGCATTTTACGTCCTCCAGCTCCTGTCTGCCCTGAGATATTCATATATTTCCTGCTCAGTAGACCAAACTCGTTCGAGTCACTGAGTTACTGGAAGGTTGGGTTCTCACATGTGGCAGTTCGTCTCACTGGCAGTCGCATCACCTTGTTTCACCAGTGACCTTCAGCTTCACTGTCTTCTCCACCCTTGTTTTTCGGGGAACAAGTAACTATGAAATATCTTCCTAAATTCCAGCTGGAAATGGTGTGGATTTGCAATTTCACTTGTGCTCTGATTTTATGATTCCCCACACTTAAATTTTAAACCACTATTTTACTTATCTTGTAGTCAAATGCATCCTATTGAATCAAAGGCAAATACTGAACCCTGAAAGATTAAGCCATAAATACTGGATTTGTCCCAGGGTGACATGCGATTACTCAGACATCTCACTCGAGGTGCAACATTGACTTGTGACAGCAGCAGCGATTTGCTATAACTGTTCTCTTTGTTTTAGTAATAAGTGATGTTGTTGTTCAGAAGAAATGAACAGTACGAAGGAAATCATTCACACGTCTTTGCATTTCTTATCATTAGGATTATCCTGTTCAGTATCTGCTCCAGTTAACGCGCTTCCTTCTTCCAAACTCCGGGTTTTATTCCTTCCAAATTCATTGTGAAATGAATTGTTTTAGATGCTGTGTCTAATCCTCGGCATTATGTTAAACCTGCACTGCTGGCTCCAGTGCAGTGAGGAGGGTGGCCTTCAGCTGTGATCTAAGTAGTTCTGATGCGGAATGAACGCTGTGTCCACGGCCTTGTACCAGCTGGAGCTGTGATGCAGGTCTGCGCAGAGACGCAGAGACACTGCTGCTCTCCTCGCTTTGCATCTATTCCAAGAGTTTCAGGAAATCTGGCTGTACGGGAAGAGGGATAAACCGGTTTTGTGTTAGGGCACAGGAGACATTTACTCAGAAGTAGAACAACCATGGCAGGAAATTTAAGTACATGTTTGCAAAAGAGCTTCTAGTGATTGTTGGGAGCCTTTGGCAATGCCAAAACATTGTCAGATTTCTTTTTGGTGTCAGCTGGCTGGGCAGCCTAAGCTGGACTGCGGCACTGCTAGAGGGCTCTGCTGATGAAATCCTCTGTCTTGCTGAAGCCTGCTGACCAGCGGAGTGAATGTACAACCGTGAATTCAGGGGAGCCAAATTCTGACATTTGGGAAATCAGAAATAACCAAAACCTACCTCAGAGTGAATTAACCTCTTTTTATCTTCAGCTACTGTAAAAAGATGTTAGCAATTGTATTCTACCTCATATCCACCCAGAAACAGAGATCGAGGTAGAATATTTGTGTCTCCTTAACTTCTTCCAGCGATCTTTTGCAGTAACAGTGTTAACCCTACTTGCAGTGGCTTAGCAAGAGGAGGCGTACCTGTCTGCCAGGCTCCAGCATGGTGACATGGAGACTCTGTCAAGCAAGGGCTGTGCTTCTGCTGCCCTGCTGCCGCTTGCTGGAGGCACTCGGCCACGTGCCTGCTAACAGCAAAGACTTCCAAAATTTAGCACTGGGGATCACAGCCCTGTTGCTGCGCTTTTGAATCTTGCCAGGAAAGCCCCCAGTGTCTGAGTGCCTTAAACACGTTAAAGTTACAGGTCCTTCAGCAATGCCTGGACGCAGGGCTGTGTTTGGGCTCACTGATTCGATGCAGAGAAAGCACTCCAGGTTTGGCAGTTTTTCCCCGACTAATGTCCAGCATCAGCATGAACAGTAAACTGCAGCAAAGATTTGTAACGGGTGCTAAGGTTTAAGGTTAGGCTTTTTTAGATGCTTTTTTCAATATAGGAATCAAAGATTACAAGTAAAACGTGTTACCTTGGGACTGGATTTGGAACTGATCTGGAAATGCTTCTGAACCTGGAGCACTGGGCACATAACAGGGGTTTCTCCACACCTTTTGTGCAGTATGTAAACACTAGCAGCACTCTCGCTGTGTCACCTCAAGAGAAACTCTTGGCTTTTGAGTATCCAGGATCCTTCAGAGCAGGAATGACAGATTACTTGCCCTGAAATTTCCCACCGTTGTTTTGAAACCCCAACCTAGAGTAGAAAGAGGCGTTTCCAAGGAACTGGGATAGGCGAAACCATGGAGCATCACAGGAAACGACCACTCTGTCCTCAGCTTGAGCTGAAGCAGTGGCATTTGTATCTCGTCTCCAGATACCACACTACATTCCGACCAGCACCCACGCCGGAGATCCATGCCCGTCTCAGGCAGAACCCGAGAGATATGGAAGAAAATATTGAGAAGCGCGTGGAAACCTATTACAGGAACATCAAGGAACTGGAGGATTTTTATGAAGATGCCTTTTATGTCAATGCTGACCAAGACCCTCATGTTGTCTTTGAGTTTATAGAAAGCTGTATCATTAAGCCCCTTCCATGCAAAAAATTAAAAAGCTTATAATTAATAAGGGTGATTTCTGGAACAGCTTATTTTAAACTTTTGCCTGTAATGTTTGCAGTCCAGTCACTGCAGTGGCAGCGTTATCGCACGTGAAGAGGAAGTCAGCCAAGCTGTGTTAAATTTGAAGCTCGCCAAGGCTGAGTGAAGTACACTGAGTAAGAAATTGTGCTTTAGGAGAAATTGTTTTGGCTTTTGTTTTTTCATCCAAGGTATGAAGTCTTGTGGCTGGGGAAGCTCCTGTGTTTAATTCAAATATCTTTTTCTGATTCTGTGATTCCGTGCATAGTAGTTTTGTCTTAACTATGTAGTACCCATGAAGCCAAGTTGGAGTATTAAAGCCATTAGATGTGTTTGTGTCTTAACTCACTCAGTGCTCTCCACCAAAACTACACAGGCACAACCCGTTTACCTCACTGTCACGCTCTGCTGCAAGCAAACACGAGACCAAATAGAAAAATGACGCGTGCGGCTCTGCAGTGCACTTTCCCCAGAGACAACGGCAGTGTTTTGAGGCCAGGGTGCAGAGGTTTTCGCTCCGTTGTTAACTCAGATTGCTTTAAAAGTTCTGACAAAACAGTCACTCTGCAGATGCTGGTTCAAAAACTGGTTGCAGGCTCATCGCTTTCAGAACCCAATTAAGGACATAACGAGCTGCAGGAGGAGATAGGTTACTAATTCTGTTTTCCTCCTGGAGTGAGGCTCCCAGCCTGTCCCAGAGGCTTTGCTGCAGCAGCTGCTCTCCCACCATAGTTCCTGCTGACCACGGGCTCCGTCTGCGGCTGCCCCGACCAAGCTGGGGCTGGGCAGGTGCCCAGACATTTCTTGCTCTGGCTGGATCTGGCTGCAGTAAATACTCAGGTAAGTCTGTCTTCACTGGAAACTCCTTGATGAAAAGCACAGCACTCTGTGAGCTAGCTCAGACTCTGGCTGCGGAAATGCACATCCCTAATGCTTCTAAGGAAGGGGCGTGATTTGCCGCTGTGATGCAGAGGAGTACGGAGTTTGATGCCTCTATTATGTCTCCCTCTGTTTCTGCCTCGTGTATGAGCGTGAATGCCCCTTAACCAGGGGATGGGGAGGAATTCTGATGTTCTCCTGGAATCCTCTCTATCTGGGAAGCTGCCGGAGGCACGGGCCTCCTCCTTTCAGAGAGGACAGGCCTCCAGAGCCTTTTGGGTTTAGAGGACTTCTTGGGTCCTATTGTCGTAAATGAGTTTGGATCTTTGTTGCTGTCTTTGATCGTGTGTGCCTAGGTCTCTATGGAGTGCTGTAGAGATGTACGTGCCAAGCTTCCTTCTCACACCCGTGGAGTAAATTTGGGTGGGAAGGCCCCGGTTATCCAGATGGCTATGGGGATACTGTATTATTGTGAGAGAGCTTAAGGTCAGAATTTTCGATACCTTCGGGGGGGGCTGGTGAATGGGAATTGGGCTTTCCAGCCTTGAGGGCAGCTTTAAAAATCTCAGAATAAATGTATTTGAAATCTAAGAAAGCCAAATCCTCTGGCACCAGCAACACAAGCTGAGTCCTCTGTGCCTCTTGGGCTGAGAAATGCCAGCTCATAGCACCGGGCTGAGGCAGTGGCTGCTCCCAGGGCACGGGGCCTGGCCCCAAACCTTCACGAGAAGCTGGGCAGGGGCGTTTGTCACAGCCCTACCTGTTACAAATGTGCTGTTTGGTAACCTACTTGGGCAGCTGTTTTTTATGCTATTGCTATAAAGATATTCTGTAGCATTCATGCATAATTGGGAGCTCTTCTATTAATAATACATGGGAAGCTCATCTTGCTAATATCACCTTCATCTGAGTGTTCCTACTAAATATTTTGATAGATGAAATGGATAGAGAGCGTATTTAAATACTGTTTGTACTGCAGCTGGGGTACAAAAGGGACAGTGCATCTTTAATTAGACAGGTACATCTGCTTAATTAATTTAGCTGTAAAGCCCTTTTTCCTCTTCATTCTTTCATCTATATGCGGACGCTATATTAGTTCCGCTCTGCTGGTTCCACAGAAACTGAGAAAAAGAGCTCGTCTCATTGAGATGCGCTTGGCATGTCTGGGTACGGAGTCTCAGGTCAATGGTCAACCCCCAAGGGTTTGCAGCAGGCCTGAAGTGCAGAACGTAAGGGTTAGCAGAACATGCTAATACTCATGTAGAACTCTCCCTCAGAAACAACTAAAACAATTGACATTCATTTAATTACTGTAAACGAAACAGCCCCTGCATCACTTTGCATAGTAAAGCCTGTTAATACCAAAAAGGTTCAGTGGGTGGAAGGAGGAATTAGGCTTTTATAATTGGAATGCAACACTTGAAAACCAATTTGGTAACTACGCTGGATTTTATTAGCATCTTATTCTGGCAAAACAAATGTTAAGCAATGAGGAAAACAAGGTAAAGAGGAGGTGGTAAGAACGCAGCAGGGACCAGACGTTGCTCATTGTACGGCTTGCCCAGTTCTGAAATGGACGTCTTTTATCACTCCGCTTTCTGAAGACACTTTGCGGAGAGGGCTGCTTGGAGGTTGTGCTGTACCCTATATATTTGGCTGTTAATTACGTAGTTCAGCAACAAGATGAGTGTATCCAACCGTTCCACAAGCTTTTGTGTCCGCCTGCTCCAAACAACAGATCCATTGGTGCACTGTGGTGGAAGGAGGCTTGAAGGCCCCTGGGCAGGAGACCCCATCCTCCAGCACTGTCTCTGCAGGGACCTCCTGTAGCTCTTCAAGGATTTCACCTGCTGCCGCCTCTGCTTTCTCGCCTCTCCCCGTAAGGCCTGGGTGCTGCCTGGGTGAGGACGCAGCACCAGAACCTCAAGTGAAGCTGTTTTGCCTCCCTCTGTTCGCAAGGTGCTGCAGGACTGCAACGAAGGAAGCGCCAGCACGGCGTTCGTACAGGTGCTCAGGGTTTGGCAGGTACCGGTGCCTCGGGTCCGCTTCCCGGGGGTGCGGCTGGAACCGAGCTGGTCTGAAGCAGGAGCAAACTGTGGTTACGACCCTGTCGCAGCCGCCAAAACTCAACCTGAAAGGTGACTCTTGCCTTGTCGTACGTACTTCACGCAGCAAAGTGTCTGCTCCCCTGGACAAGCAGGCTCTCCTGGTTATTCTCTTTCTGAAACAAGAACTGTTTGATTCTACAGAAGAAAAGAAAAGGTAACGTCAGGCCCCTTTTGTCGAAGAAAGCTGGTTCTTTAGAACTGTTTGCTGGAGCTGGCGTGCTGCCACGCGGCAGCTGGGGAGGCCAGGGAAGAAAGCGCTTGGACCTGTGCTGGCGAGGAGAGGGGAACGGTTGCGTGGCTGAAGGGCATGACCAGTCCCCAGGTCCTCTCCCAAGCTTTCCCACCAGCGGTCTATGACAGTGGCCACACTGAGATCTTTATTACCAAGCTTTTTTTTAAGTGTGAAGTCTTATGCCGGAGGACTGAGTGCATAACTACGCTGCTCTTTCTTGCCCGTCTGAGCTCTCGGCACCCCACATCCCTCCCAGAAATTCAAGTCCCTTAAAATACAGACATTGCAAACAAGTACTTTATTTATAATAAAAAAGGAGCAGGAATACAATGCTACTGTTGCAGTATACAAAACATTCATCGAGGTTTGCTTCACATTTACAAAATATGCCATATACACAGCATCAATATTCACAGCCACTTTGTCAGACCTTCCCATGAACTAAATCTCAAAGGAAAAACCCAGAAACTAAAGATTAAAACTCAACCTTGCCTTTCGTTCAGCCTGGTGACCGCATGCTCGGCCAGCTACAACACTCGCGCCCCAGAATGGAATTAAAGAAGTAGCACGAGGGGATCAACTAGATTAGCAGAGCAATTAAACTAAACTCTCCTCTGAACAGTTCCATCTGGATGGCTCTTGGGTTCTCCCTTTTCAGGGTTGGCCTCCTCGTTTCGTGTCAAAGAATAACGCCGCAGGGCCCTGTAACTCCTGCTGTAGGCTCTGGGCAGCGCATGGCTCCTCCTGCGATGGCGGTGCTCCGAACATTCCCATCTGGGTTGATTCTGCTGCAGCCTAGGGCAGCACAGGCAATTACTCCACTTTCTGCCCCAAACTGCAGCGTAGCTAACACTAGGAAGAGCTCCGTGTGCTGGCTGCATCGCAGCAATGAAAACAGTCAAGTACAGGCACCTGTGACGCTCCCGAGGTCACCACCCAGACCACGACAGAGAAGCAGCAGTTCCCAGCCTTTTGAGTGAAGAGTGCTAAAAAATGAGTTAGCATTAAAAAAAACAGCGACGGAATAAGAATATTCCAAGTGACACCAAGGGTCTGGGAACATCTCCAGTGTAAAGCAAAGGCCAGCCAAAGATTAGCAGAGACAGAAATTACAGTGAGAGTTTGTATATGAGACCCTCCTCCACTAGACACGAGAACAAAAGCTCTGTGGGCACTGCTGTCCACACCCAGTCACCTCCACAAACTGTGAGCAACAATCCTGGACTGGGACTGCCAGGAGAAGGCTCGACTCCGCCTTGTTAAGATCCTGGCACCTTCAGCAGGTAGGACAGGACTCCAGAGGAATAGAGCCAAGCTCAGGTTGCCCTTATTTACCCGCACAGAGGGAGAAAAGCAGCTTTCCCACCTGGTATTTACCAGTGGAGCTGTGAACTAGCAGGCATCTCCACGTTTGTACCAGTTCTGGTTAAAGAATAAACCTTATCCCCTCTGATGTAAGTCTGGAGTACAACCTGTGTAATTTGTAGTCTTACAGGATGATACAGAAAGCTTCAAGAGGGGGACGAGGACAGACATAGTGTTGGTAACTACTTCGAGTGTTTCACATTTATTTATTTAGATCCCACAAACACCTTCTTCCAGTTAATTTAGATACTATAAATCTGACTTTTGCCATGACTACCAACACTTTGAGCCTTGCCCTTACTTTCAGCTGCAAAAATACAAACCCGTGCTCTGCAGTAACAAATTTTGAAGTTTATTATATTCTGGCCAGTATTGGACCGCTACTGAAGACACACTTAGAATGTGACTGCCAGAAAGAATTCAATAAACAGCATGGAACGGGCTGTGGAACNGGGCTGTGGCAGCGTACCGTGACTGGCAGCAGGACNGCAGCGACGTGGTGGTCTCTCACCACTGTACCCAGNGCCACTNGTGCAAAAGGCAGGCTAGAGAGAACGAAGAGGTGCCCTCCTNTCCCNGTGGCCACTGTCCTGCCCCTTGAAGACAACCCGCTGGCAGACACGTCTGACTGGCCTTGCACATCTGTCTCACACACAGGGTTCAGATGTTGCCAACAGCTCCAGCGGTTAACCCCGAGCTGCTGCCTGGGGAGGGCTCCGAGGAGCGGGGACGGGCTCTCGGCCTTGCTCCCTCCCTGGTGCCGTGCCTGCAAGGTGGCAACAGAGACTCCAGCCACGGGGCCTGTGAGGCTGTCCATGGCTCCACAAACTGGGTAAGGGATAAAGGAAGGGCTCTGGGTTTGAGAAATTAAACTTGTACAAACAAGTCTCCAGTAAATGTTAGTTTAGGGCATAACAGCACAAGTGCGATCTGTTAGCCTTTAACTAGGACTGTAAATGTTTGCATTCAGTTCTTTTATGTCAAGAAACCCTTAATGAGGACAGAATAAATGGTGCTATGCTGCCCGTAATCACTGATGATACATTAGCCAGTGGAAATCCTGGCAAGCTTAAGAAAATCAGGGAAATATTTATTGCCTGTATGTATGCATTAGCAACCATATTTCCTCTCTAAAAATACACAATAGAATTAATAGGATGGGGGAACATAGAAAAGGAAAGGATGGCTGAATAGTGAGGTCCCCAACCCATAGCTGAACTGGGGTAAAAGGCAGCAACGAGCGCCATTGCCCCCAATTCCAGAGCAGGAGATGTGGTTTGGAGACCCAAGACAGCGTCTTCACGACACCAGACTTTCACCGTAGTGCAAACAATGGTGTCGAGCACCAGGGCGCTACGCAGCTGTATAGACCAGAGCTGTTCTACTAATCCACCAAACCCGGATTCGCTTGGATTTCTTCATCCCAGTGGAGGAGGGATAAACTCTTGTTACCAGCATGAGTGGCAAGTCTTAAATGCTATCAGAAGCTACTTATCAAAGACAGTGATACATTAGCTTCCGACACAGAACACAGCATCTCTGCCTATTAATTCTCAGATGCCACAGCAAATACAGAAACCACTCCAGTCTCTCTGCTGGGGTGTTATTCTTCCTCTGGAGATGAGGTGCCTTAAACAGCCGCAGCGTTCACCATCAAATGGTGAAGCAGTTGAGAAGAGCCTTAAATTACTCGCTTCTTTGAGAAATCTCACAAAACTTAGGGCAAAACTTAGCAAGATAAACACTGATTTTGTGGGATTTGTTCTTTGAATACTTTGTGTCTCGAAACAGACTGGGCCTTAATGCTGGCTAGCGTGACTACGTATTCATTTGAGAAAGCAACTCTGGTAATGGCAAGGTAGCACAAGGAGCTGGCAGCAGGGGCTTGTCCCTTCCTCGCCCACTCGCCTTCCCTGTGTGGGATGAAAGCAAGGGTTTGGAGTAGCACAATGTGGGGGATGATGCACCGAGCTGCTGCTGCAGCCACACAGGTTGTTACAGAGCTCCAAGAGGCACGGGACTAACCTCCGCATTCCAAGAACTGCAAGTCACGAGTCGAAGACGGATAAAAGGTTTCCTGAAGGAAGTCTCAGCTGGTAGCTGGGCAGAAAAATCCAGTAAGATCAGCATCAGAGGTTAAATGTTACTGATCTGAGGTGGGCTACGCTCTCCAAGCCTACGCTCGTTAAAAATACACTCAGGGACCAGTGATAGTTTAAAAAAAAAAAAATTAAATCACAGTGTCTCTTTACCTGTTGTGAATGGGTCAGGGTGAGAAGTGAAAGCTTTGTGCTAAAGGATCTCCACTGGCATGCAGACAAAGCTGACATCATTGGCTTTAAAATTCCATTCTCCCAGCAGTCATAAATCAGGTTAAATAAACTGGCAACAGTCTACTGAGTATCTACTGCCTTGAAAGACAAGGAAAATAAACATTAATGCTGCAACATTAATGCCAAGGGTACTAGAGCTTCTACATGTCTAAAGCATTAAAACTCCATCCAGAGAAATTCGAGAGAACCGCTAGAAGTAATCACCAGGAATTAACCTAATGATCTCACCTTGAACCGTTGGGTCAGCCAGACTTAAATATTTCAGCAGATCGGGATATCATTCTGGTTTCTAAGCCAATATCAAAGAAATGTTCATCGACTTTTTTTTGAAGGCACTTACAAGTGGTTCTGGAGAGCTCTGCCACCTCTTCCAAAGTTGGGTGAATTTCTGAATGGGAACACTTACTCGCTGATGACCTGGTCGGGACTGCCCGGACACGGACTTGCGCTTCCACTTAAAATGTGTTCTCCACCACTGTGAACAAACCTGCCATTCAGCTCCTTTTGGAAACCAATGTTCTGTTGCCCCAAGCCCCACCAGCACTGGGCAGGAGAACATAAACGCTGCCCCAGGTACAGTACCTCGCTGCAAACTATGCACACACTGGGTATCGAGGTTACTCGCTGTTTTACTAGATGCTCTCACAATCTACAGTTTCCTTCTTTGCAGACACACTGAAGTAATTTCAATTTTCAATGCACAGCAATAGAAAACTAAACATTTCTTTAATACAGTTATGGTATCACTTCCAAGGATATTTACAAACAAGGCTAATTATTGTACAGATGAATGTGCTTCTGCTGTTCTAGTCTACTATATTAATATTATTCTCAGTCAAAGGACTATCATGCTTAATGATAGTAAGGACAGCTGACTTGTTTTCCTGTTAGCTGAAAAAAAACTTGCTCCTACTAAAGGTGAAGGAACGTTAAGAAAATATGCATAGTCATTAAATCAAGGAAGCTTAAGCACCAATCCACACATGCACTGCAGGAGACTGATACTGCCAGGACAATTCCTTGATTTCTCAAATAGCTGTCGAGGACTTCACACACAATTAGAAGTGTCATGAATCACAAACAGGGCAATGCATCTGAGCGTCCAGATCAGCACTCTGAAGAACATAAATACATAAACTTTGGATTATCTGACAATATGGATATAAGTTAACAAGACAAACTGTACCAAATAACCATAAACATTTTGGAGGAATTATTCCTCTGACACTGCATAGGAAGTTGAAAAGGATTCTCCTGCTCCCCACAGGAATGAGATGCCAAAGAGAGAAAGATGATTTTTTCTGATAGGACAGTTAGAAGGCAGAATAAGTTTCTGGGCTCAGCCATGATACATCATTGGTGTATTTATGAAGTTTTTGATGAGAAAGTCAAGGTTATACAAGAACAGCTTCACCAGACCCCATGACCACTTGTGGAAACTTTACCTATAACATCTCAGCCATGGTGGTGTTTGGGGTTTTTTACTGCATTATTATTAAAAGAGAAACTGTCAGCTGGGAGTGATTACTTGTGTGTCAAACTTCTGTAAAACTCAATTTTGTATGAGAGAGACTCTTGATTCAGCTGAAAAGAAGGTAAATCGGTAATGTTTTGGGTAACTGAATTACACTGGAAAAGATGATTCCTGTTGGTAGAGGGTGAAGTAAAACAGAAGGCATATAGATGGGCAAAAGCAAGGAAGTGGTTAGAGCTTAGTTCAGGAAAAGAACGTGGGGCAAGAGACTTAAAAGCACTGGAAATTTTATATATATATTAGTGTTTAATCTAATTGCTATTAGTTTAGTAATTATTACATTTAAAAATTATTCTTACTGATCCATATCTGACCCAGGCAGCCAATATTACCCTTCTGACTGCAGTACTGTTACAATAGTTAAGAGGCAGTTATTCTTCTAGACTTTAAGTGAAACTAATATAATGGCCAATTTCTTTCATATGGCTGTAACTGGCATACGCTTCACTCTGCAAGAAATTAGAACCACAAATTATTTTGATAGTTTAATGTTCTGCAGCAAGTGCCAGTGCTTGTTAAAAAGCAAATGAGCACTACAAGCTGAAGCCTTCTCTACCCACCAAGACCGTTCAAGAGGCAGCTCCGCTGTTCCCGTCCTAGCTTTTGGGAAATCGCAGGGCTGTCGGGCAGACAGGACAGTTCATGCTGCGGGCTTAAGACTTCAGTTCCTTTTCAGTGAAAGGAAGCAGCTGCTGATGCTTCAACGGGGTGCGTTTCCAAACCACTTTATAAACTTGCTCTTTCAGATATACTCCTGTTTCTGGAGCATGGAATGGGCTCTGAGCTTAAGGAGTTTCTAGAACCTCCGATGTTCTATTTACAGGGTCGTGGACAATGTCTTCCCCCTCCAGTAAAGTCTGTATTCCTGCGCTCGATATCCTTGCAGACCAAAGGGAGCTTATGCAGTAGAGAAAATACTTTCAATCTTTACATGGCTCTTCTCTAGAACACAGGAGAATCACAGAACGTGCAAGGTCCTCGCAATAACCTCTTGATCCATTCAGGATCTGCAATAAAAAAAACAAGTTATTTAATGCCAGAGGTAGAGATGAACGCAGGAATGATGCCTAAGATGGACAAACTAAATAGTAATCCTGAAACAGTTTGTGTATGTTCACCATGCAGGATTAACTAAGAGTTCAGAAGGAATCCAACTCCATTTCTGTCTTGAAATTTCAAGTAATGCCCGTTTAAATTCCACTTTAGTAGGGGACAAAATGAAGGTGAAACAGTCCATGCTGTATCATTACATACTCATCTAAATAGGGAAAAAAATTTAAAACATCACCATACCACAAATGTGGTGTTCTCATTTTTCCAACTGAAATTAGATCCTTTGCATAATGCAGTCCTTGGTTCTTCTTTCTTTGTCCCCCTCCAATATAAGGAATTTAACTTTACAGCCTCTCTCCACAGAGGTTTACGTTCTGTAGTTGATCCTTAGCGCTGACTGGAACACCCACATATTACAAGGAGAGGAAAAGTATCACCTACACTTGAAGACAGGCTGTCGAGTACTCCATGATTTTTTTGAGTGTACCAGTTGGGAAGAAAACCATTGTCTTGCACAGCTTGTCCTTCCCCCAAGCTCTGAAAATGGTAAGCCAAAAGGTTGACTGGCCCCCACAGCCTGCCATTACAGTCTCTGAATGACGTACTTTCAGCAGGTTTGGGACCTATGCCAGCAAGGTGCCCACTATTCCTTAACCTGTGCTGGATCAATACAGCTTGCACTGAAATCGAAACCTTCATCACTTGCAGAACTGGATGCCAATATATTCAACCTGAATCTAAACTAACTGTTGTAACACTCCAGCACAGATTATGTGTTTAGCCAGCTCTCATTAAAATGGAGTATTTACAAATTAATTTCTGCATATGTTAATTACAAAATTAATTGTTTTGTAATTAACATATGCCACTAATGCACGGACAACAAGAGGACACCATGAAGTGCAGAGTACTAGTGTTTCACATGGTAACTGCCTGAAAGAGAAAAGTCAGTGAAACTAATTCAAGCCATTTTTCAGATAAAACTTAAGAATACGTAACCCTGCCCCTCTTGCCCGCAGGACAGTTTACCTTCTGGGGTTGGATGCCGTGCAATGCTGTCATGAAGCAAACACCTCCTGTACACCAAACTCTGACAGGACTGGTAGGTTAGAAAGCACCTGTGAAAGGAGAAGTTGTTTTACCAAAAGGCTTGGGGGTTTATGGTTTTGTGTTGTGACCTGCTCCTATGCCCTGAGCTGAGGGTTACTGCACAGGGAAGAACCACAGTGTCTTTAAGGCAACGACTATTTAGCCAAACTAGCACATAAGATTTTTTAGGCAAAGGTTTTTCTTTAAGTGACAGCCTGACTGTGACATTTAAGTGACATTTGACTGACTTGTCAAATCTCCAGGGACAATCACCATGCACCCAATAAATCGACACTGGAAGATTTCTAGACATTCCAGAACTTGTCTGACTTCTTAATGTAGTTGTTTCCAATTATTCTTTGTTAAATTACTTTGTTTTCACATGCTGAAGTAGCTAGAACCCACCCTCCTGCAGTGCTGTTCCACAGGATGACTTGTGCTTGATTCTGATCCCCCAACACTTGCTCCCTGCCCCCTCCCTCCCCCTGCTTGAAGAAAAAAACCTGTCAAATGGGGTTTATTTTGAAAACCATGCACTGGTAAGAGAACCAAATCCAATCCACAATGCCCTCTCTCTCAGCGAAAACACTGGGTAACAGCCAGCAAAATTTGCAATTAACGGCAGCATGGGTAACGTGCTTTGCGGCTGTTCACTCCAACGCTACAAAGTGTGTTAGGTGAGCTGCTTAAGGATGTTTAAATCATCAAGGGGACGGCAAAAACTCTTTAAGAAGAGATTACCTGAGCCAAATATGTCCATTGGAGCAGACTGCCTGTTTGCGATCGGTGAATGGCAGGATCTCTTTACACAGGCTGCAGTGCTCTGGAAAAGTCTGTTTGTTCATTTTCTTTAAGATATGCCCAATCAGCACCTGGGAACAGAGAGCAGTCAGCACTGTTCCCAGCGGGAACGCCTCTCAGGATATTGCGATTTCAGAATACGATACAGAACGCAAAGATCTATGCTCTTCACTGAATTCAAAGAAATCAAAGCCTAAGAAATATAATACGTTGATAAACATTTATTCTCATTTTTTTGTCATCTCCTAAAGATTTCTGTCCCACAGTAAAGCGATGCAGAACTTAGGAGCAAGTGTTATGTTAAGCTACTTGCAAATTTAAAAAGTACTGAAGACACTGGGATCACACCACTTTAGAGGATGCCACTGACCCTTTTCGCAATGCTCTCACCTTCTCAAGGCTACCACAATGGATATGCTGAAAAACCCATCCTGTTCAGAAATTACCTGGATGCATGTCTTCAGCATGCATCTTAGAATATATGTAAAGTTTATAGTAGAACATTTATGTGATCAAATTTGTCTTTGACATTTCAATAGATATAAACCGCATCCCAAGGACCTTTAAAATGTGACAGCAAACTGAACAGATAAAATAGAATTTGGAAGTCAGCGTTTAATCACTATAAAAAGAAGAAACTTGTTTACAAGACTAGAAAATTAATCTCTCAAACCTTCAATTCATAGTAATTGGATGCTAGAAAAACACAGCAGTTCTGCCAGAATCCTCTCCTAGCAAATCACCAATGGCCACGCTGTGTGGCCTGCTTGCCTCTAAGTCCAGTGGAAAGAACACCACGCTACGTCAGCAGCAGAAATGTGCTTCCTTCCTCTGTCTTTCTGGATGCAATGTAAAGGTTGATTTTCAGAGTTCAGATTTAAGGACTTATGCACTGAAAAGACCTGTTCTCTGCTCTGCTCAAAGAGGTACAGACACATCTGAGGTGTTCTTGTCACCAAGTCTTAGGAGCCAGGAGGCTGATGGCAGACTGTTCCCACAGAAGCTTCCTTTGTCTGTTGTCCATATTCAGACAACTTCACTGCCCAGGGCAGGGTTCGCTGATCATGTATTTCCTGCCATGAATGCTTACTCTACACATTCAATAGTCACTGTTGTCGAAGTTATACTTTTATTTTGGTAGGGAGTACTGCAAGTTTGGGAAGAGTTCCTATCGTGGCCAAGCATTCAGTTATGCTTCTTCATTGTAGTTCAAGAAACGCAAGCGTGCCTGAAGCTTCAGGCCATGTATGTTGTAACAAAGACATTCAGTCAGCTTGGTTAATTGGAAGTCCTGCATAAAGTTCTGAATCACTGGATTTAACTCATAAAACACAATCACTGTCTGAACCTCTGTAACTCGTCTTTTCACTGAAGGCTCATGGAGCAATGCTGAGACCTGATGTGCCACCTGAACACTCACAGCACTTTCAATGGTAAGTACTTCAAGAAGTGACACTGCAACTCTTAAAATTAGAACTGCAGATGTAACTGACTCGAGGAAATACCTCCTAAGTTTGGTTCTGTAGAGATGATGATAGATTAGCCATGAAAACCTCCCTCCCTCTCCATCAGTACATGTTCTAAACCCACCAACAGCAGTGGAATAACCATGGTCCTCTCCCTTGTTCTGCAAAAACTCAGGCGTGCTTATTCTTTATTGCACCTGATCCAAATTTCAACATCTCTACTTACACTTCCTCCTACTCCATAATTTCAAGAATGGACAACTTAATGTGTACGCTCCATAGAAGCTGCCTGGCAAGGATGACGTGACACAATCACAGTTCTCTTTCCCACCCCCAAAGCTGTATTTTCATTTAAGGATACAGACGGGGGAGAAAGAAGACCCTTGTAACACCAAACCCCCAGAGCACAAAGGCGCACTTACTCGTGCTGTTCTGTCATTGTAGCCATCATCGGACATTAAGAAGTCACAGACTCCTCTGGTGGGAATGCTGGTGTTTTCTGTAATCCAGGTGTGCAGATAAACTTCTCCCAACACCCGCTTCATGTGTTCTCGTGTCAAATGCATTTCCACCGCCTCAATTTGTGCCTGTATTTCAAGCAGCTTTTCTTCCATTGGCTCACGGCCTCCCATATCGCTTGACTGACGGAGAGAATCGTCTGCAGTGTCATCTATGTCCATACCTTTGCCTGTGTCACACCTGGCTTGTTTAGAAGTTCCTTCCTCTTGGTCATCTTCAGTGCTGCCCATCCCAGGGGAATCTGATATCAAGATTTTTGCATCCTCATGTGAAGGTCTCCACATGACCTCTGAGGGAGCTTTCTGCATTGACTGGTACAAAATCCTCAGGAGAAACAGCTTAAACCGCCAGAAGTAAGTAGAACCACAGCTCTCAATCTTTTTATCCAGTGCTTCCTGCAAGAATTGAGGAATATGCTTATCCTTCAAAATTTTCCAGCGTACAAGATCCGTCAAGTCCACTTGCCGGAAAAGGTTCTGAACAGAAGATTCCAGGAGCTGCGCAGCGGCCTCCTCGAAAGTCTTAAGGGTTACAAACTGAACTTTGTAGTTTTTGGTAACTGGGTGAAGACCGTTAGTCATGCCCTCTGTCGTGATAACTGCTAAGTACGCACCGCATGGGCTAACAGCTATTCCGTGAGTCCTGACAGAGCCAAACACTTCCGAGAGCTTAATCAGCTGGTGCTCAAACTTTAAAGCAACGTCCGTGAATATAGGAATCAGCTGCCTTACCTTTCCATCACTGGAGCACGTATACACCGTGCCGTTCTGTTTGTCTGCAGTCATAGATACGATTGGCAAGGAATGAAGCCCTGTCACGTGGGAATTGTGGACATTCAGACCCGCTTTGGATATCAGCAGGAGACACCAGAACACGTAAGCTCCTCTTGCAGCCACCACTAAGCTACAGCTACATTTCTGGTAGGGGTGGTAGAGAGGAATACATTTGATGCTATGCACTGGTAACTGGTCCATTTCTTGCCATAAGACTATGGGTTGTCTCAGCGTAAAGTAGCCTTTGACTGCTTTGAGATTGACAGGAAGGATCTTAACCGGTCCAAAAGCACTCCCTACAATAAGTCCACTCATCTTTCGGTTGTTATGTTCATATTCCCACCAAGACAAGACACTCGGGGAATTTATTCCAGACTCTATGGTATTGCAAGAAGTAATTGATTCCTTACCCAGAAATGGAAGCTGAAATTGCCAAACTGCAATGTTGCTATTTTCAAAGAGTACTGCTAAGAGCACGCTACCGACATCCCGGCATTCGTTGTTGTGTTTGACCTGCTGAGTGGTGCAGATGCCCGACCACTCCATGCGCACCGGAGTCTGCATGCTGTGCCGTCGCTGAAATTCCGAGAAGTCTCCTAGTTCTCCCCTGGGAGTGTCAGCCTTGGAAAGTTTGTAGCTGGCTTCATACAAACACTCCCCATAGATCTCTGTCAGGTCCACCAGCTGCACCCACTGCAGTCTGTTGAGGTTTGCGTGGATGGTCAATCGGTTGTCCATGGTTAAAGCTGCGAGCAGGCATCTTGAATTCGCATCACAGCCCAGCGGCGACCAGCTGGAATACTTGAATCCTCGCATCGGCGGCAATGACTTCCCCTCGGGATTGAACACTCGATCCAGCATAAAAGTTTGACTAACCGTTGGATCCAGGGAATTTGCAAACTTTTCCTTACATTCTGCTACCTCCTTTTTTGGACCAACCTAAAAGATAACAAAAAGAACTTTTAGAACAATTGTAAAGCTGTTTTTTTAGGAAGAATTTCCTGGAATTAATTCCCACTTGAAACAGAGCATCCTTAATCACAACCTATACTACGCTGTTCCAATGGTTAATTAACCTCACTACTAAAGACTTAGCTTCATTGTTGGCCTGAATTTGTACAGTTTTAACTTTCAGCTAATGAATCCTTGCCCGCTGATCCAAAGAGCCTGTTTTCATACTTCTGTTCTTCAGGTGTGTACTTAAAGGTATTTGGCATAACAGTCCAACTGCAAAGCGCTCAATATTTCAACTCAGGTTATTCCATATTCTCAGCATTGTTCTGGGGAAAAAAAAATCAGGTCTGCAACAACACATTTGTTATTAAATAAGATATTCACCCAGACCTGCTACCCTCTGGACTAAGGAGCGTAAAAAGTCAGATGCCCCCCCGAAGCCCACAACAGTCCCTGCTGCAGACGCCTTTCAGCTCAGGTAGCAAACCAAGATGTTACTGGAATCACAGTCACCGCAGTTCCAGAGCCCAGCCGGTTCCCAGGAGAACCGCGATCCCCCGGCGCCGGTCACTCCCCGCCCCGACGCGGCTGGCCCAGGCGTGGGTTCTCCTCCCCGGCCCTTCCCCATCCGCGCCGGGCGC